>Ga0209504_1000293_pt1 | contig 46022 bp, 36 predicted proteins | sample COGITO_mtgs_1005_FD_184791 | JGI IMG/M metagenome (GOLD analysis project Ga0209504, IMG submission 184791) | Pelagic marine microbial communities from North Sea - COGITO_mtgs_100511 (SPAdes) (version 2) | ecosystem: Environmental > Aquatic > Marine > Epipelagic ... | reverse complement strand
TAGTTCCGGCATTACAAGCGACATTGGTTTGTGTAGTTGTAGCGGTTAGTGCAGTTGGTTCTGTTATCGTTACTGTTTTAGTAATGGTACAAAGGTTGGCATCTTTAATAGTCACCGTATACGTTCCAGCCGCTAAATTCGAAGCTGTTGCTGCTGATCCACCTGATGGTGCCCAGGAGTAGGTATAGGCTCCGGTTCCTCCAGCAGGAGTTACGGTTGCAGAACCTGTTGTTCCGGCATTACATGCCACATTGGTTTGTGTAGTTGTAGCGGTCAAAGCGGTTGGTTCTGTTATGGTAACGGTTTTAATAAGGGTACAAAGGTTGGCATCTTTAATAGTCACGGTATAAGTTCCCGCTGCTAAATTAGAAGCAGTTGCTGCTGAACCGCCTGATGGTGCCCAAGAGTAAGTATAACCAGGAGTTCCTCCGGCAACAGTTACGGTTGCAGAACCTGTTGTTCCGGCATTACAAGCCACATTGGTTTGTGAGGTTGTTGCGGTCAAAGTAGACGATTCCGTGATGGTAACGGTTTTAGTAATGGTACAAAGGTTGGCATCTTTAATAGTTACCGTATAAGTTCCTGCGGCTAAATTCGAAGCTGTTGCTGCTGAACCACCTGATGGTGCCCAGGAGTAAGTATACGCTCCGGTTCCTCCGGCAGCAGTCACTGTAGCAGAACCTGTTGCTCCGGCATTACAAGCTACATTGGTTTGTGTAGTTGTAGCGGTCAAGGCAGTTGGCTCTGTTATGGTAACAGTTTTAGTAATGGTACAAAGATTAGCATCTTTAATGGTCACGGTATAAGTTCCGGCTGCTAAATTAGAAGCCGTTGCTGCTGAACCTCCAGATGGTGCCCAGGAATAGGTATAAGCTCCGGTTCCTCCGGCAGCAGTTACTGTTGCAGAACCTGTAGTTCCGGCATTACAAGCGACATTGGTTTGTGTAGTTGTAGCGGTTAGTGCAGTTGGCTCTGTTATGGTAACGGTTTTAGTAATGGTACAAAGATTGGCATCTTTAATGGTCACGGTATACGTTCCAGCCGCTAAATTTGAAGCTGTTGCTGCTGAACCTCCTGATGGTGCCCAGGAATAGGTATACGCTCCAGTTCCTCCAGCAGGAGTTACTGTTGCAGAACCTGTAGTTCCGGCATTACAAGCGACATTGGTTTGTGTAGTTGTAGCGGTTAGTGCAGTTGGTTCTGTTATCGTTACTGTTTTAGTAATGGTACAAAGGTTGGCATCTTTAATAGTCACCGTATACGTTCCGGCGGCTAAATTAGAAGCCGTTGCTGCTGATCCACCTGATGGTGCCCAGGAGTAGGTATAGGCTCCGGTTCCCCCGGCAGCAGTTACGGTTGCAGAACCTGTAGTTCCGGCATTACAAGCCACATTGGTTTGTGTGGTTGTAGCGGTCAAGGCATTTGCAGGTTCGGTAATGGTAACCGTTTTAGTGATGGTGCAAAGATTAGCATCTTTAATGGTCACGGTATACGTTCCCGCGGCTAAATTCGAAGCTGTTGCTGCCGATCCGCCTGATGGTGCCCAAGAGTAAGTGTAAGCTCCTGTTCCTCCGGCAGGAGTCACGGTTGCAGAACCTGTTGTTGCAGATGTGCAAAGCACGTTGGTTTGCGTAGTGGTTGCAGTCAAGGCATTTGCAGGTTCGGTAATGGTTACTGTTTTAGTAATGGTACAAAGGTTTGCATCTTTAATCGTTACAGTATATGTTCCGGCCGCTAGATTCGAAGCTGTCGCTGCTGAACCACCTGATGGTGCCCAAGAGTAAGTGTAAGCTCCTGTTCCTCCGGCAGGAGTCACGGTTGCAGAACCTGTTGTTGCAGATGTACAAAGCACGTTGGTTTGCGTAGTGGTTGCAGTCAAGGCATTTGCAGGTTCGGTAATGGTAACCGTTTTAGTGATGGTGCAAAGATTAGCATCTTTAATGGTTACGGTATACGTTCCGGCGGCTAAATTAGAAGCCGTTGCAGCTGATCCACCTGATGGTGCCCAAGAGTAAGTGTAAGCTCCTGTTCCTCCGGCAGCAGTCACGGTTGCAGAACCTGTTGTTGCAGATGTACAAAGCACGTTGGATTGCGTAGTGGTTGCAGTCAAGGCAGTTGCAGGTTCGGTAATGGTAACCGTTTTAGTGATGGTGCAAAGATTAGCATCTTTAATGGTTACGGTATACGTTCCGGCGGCTAAATTAGAAGCCGTTGCAGCTGATCCACCTGATGGTGCCCAGGAGTATGTATACGCTCCGGTTCCTCCGGCAGGAGTCACGGTTGCAGAACCTGTTGTTGCAGATGTACAAAGTACGTTGGTTTGCGTAGTGGTTGCAGTCAAGGCATTTGCAGGCTCTGTAATGGTAATCGTTTTGGTGATCGTACAAAGATTAGCATCTTTAATAGTTACGGTATAAGTTCCCGCTGCTAAATTCGAAGCTGTTGCTGCCGATCCGCCCGATGGTGCCCAGGAATAGGTATAAGCTCCGGTTCCTCCCGTTGGAGTAACAGTTGCAGAACCTGTTGTTGCTGATTTACAAAGTACGTTGGTTTGTGTGGTGGTAGCGGTTAGCGCCGTTGGTTCCGTAATCGTAACCGTTTTGGTTATTGTACAAAGATTCGCATCTTTAATCGTTACGGTATAAGTTCCGGCTGCTAAATTAGAAGCTGTTGCCGCCGATCCGCCCGATGGTGCCCAGGAATAGGTGTAAGGTCCGGTTCCTCCGGCAGGAGTCGCGGTTGCAGAACCTGTAGTTCCGGCATTACAAAGTACGTTGGTTTGCGAAGTGGTTGCAGTCAAGATAGCTGCAGGCTCCGTAATAATTATTTGTTTGGTACCGGTACATCCTTTTGAATCAGTAGCGGTTACAGTATAAGTTCCTGCGGCTAAATTCGAAGCCGTTGCTGCGGATCCACCTGATGGTGCCCAGGAATAGGTATAAGGTGCAGTTCCTCCTGTGGCAGTTACGGTCGCTGATCCGGTTGTCGTTCCTTTACATTTTACATCAGCATGTGAAGCAGCAGTTTCGGTAATCACAATATTGGTCTGACTCACAACAACCGGTTTCGTATCTGAACAGCCCGATTGTGTATTTGAACCTTTAATGTAATAAGTTCCTACTGGCGCTACAGTTGGAGTGGTATATGGAATAGTTGCTGCAGCATCCTGCCAGTAACTATAAGTAAGTCCTGCAGTACTTCCTGCAGTAACTGCTGGTAAAGTAAGGTTTGCTGTGCCATTAACACATACAGGAGCAGGATTAGTAATAACCAAAGTATTTGTAGCAAAACTTTTTGCTTTCAAAAACACACCGGCATCCCATTTTTGATCCGATGCATCGGCAATAGCCATTTTTATTTTGTAATTATTTCCCGGTGTAACAGCATAAGTAGCAGTAAGAACAACAGTAGAACCATCATACTCCATAGTGGTAGAAGCAGGAGGATTGTTCAAATAGTAAGTGTCGTTTACTGCCGGGAACGAAACATTATTAACGTTGGTTCCAGCGGAGTGTATGTTGTTTATGGTTACCGCATCACCGTTTGGCAATTGGGCGAGATTAATAGCATTGTTGGTATAAGTACCGCTAATTCCAGGGCCGCTTAAAAAGAACCCAAAAGCATCATTGAAGGCTGTATTTACATATTCGAGATACTCTTCTGATGCAAATATAAATTTGAACTCCACAAGATTTCCATCCGGTATAAAATTAAATTCCAATATAGAAGCATCGTGCATCGTTCTGCCTGAGATCGCCGTTAAATCCTGATCACTCGCCTCATTTACCATTTCGTCCGATTTATTGGTATAGGTGTTCGGTCCCATGGCAGAGCTAATTTTTCCTGTAGATAAAAGAATTCCCTCGTCTATTGGGAATGTTGAAGTTCCTTTGCTGTAGTACCCTAATTGTCGGTCTCCGGCAGTAGAAGACCAGGTGTGGTCTACCCAGGTCCAGGTGTTGTTATTGTTTTTTCTGTAATAACCGTAACGAACATTGCTAATCGTTAAACAACCGGATGTTAGCACATTACGAACAAGCTGATCTGCATTATAACCATTGTAACCTGCAGAAGGATTAGCGACATCAATTGAACCGGCAACAGCTGCCAGTGCACTAACAGCTTCTGTTGTGGCTGCTGTTTTTGCTGTCTTAGAAGTTGTCTTATTGGAAGGAATAGTATTTCCAATCCTAACAGGGATTATTTCCTGAGCAACAATTGCGGAAGAATACATTACGAATCCTAAAATTAAAATTAAAAATGATTTTAAACTAATTTTAGAAAAGACATCGTGTTGAATGTTTTTGTGAAACGGGAAAATATACTTACCACTTTTAATGAAATTTCCCACTTCTTGTAGAGTAGTTTTAGTTTTCATATTTTAGGATTTTGTTTTTGAAGTACTTGTGATATTTTAACAGAATCAAAGTTATAACGTGTAATTACTTTTGATTTTTTTTCTCCGTAACTAACCTAAAAACTCGTTGAAGTGTATTTTTTTTGTTAAATAAGGGGGTGAAAAACACTTTTTTTTGCCATTTTCGACAAAAAAACAGAGGCTAATTTTTTATTTTATTTATTAAAAAGATAGTTTTTAAAACTGTTTAAGTGGTTAATAATCAATTATTTGGTTAATTTTTTATGAATATGAAAAATATCGATTAACTGTTTAATTTAATAGATGAAGAACACTTTTTGTTAAATAAGGAAGTTTTCCTTTGTTAAGGATTTAAGATTTTTAGTTTTCGGTTCGTTGTTAAAAATTTTGTTGAAATGTTAACAGAAATAAAAAAAAGAGAAGGTTTAAGATTTCTTTTGTAAATTAGAAGTTCAATAAAAAACAACCTCTTTTAATGAGGTTTGTAAACCTTACTGCTTATGAAAAACCTAATTTTAATACGCCATGCAAAATCAAGTTGGGAAGCCCCGTTAAAAGATTTCGACAGACCTTTGATGAAAAAAGGCATTTTAGATGCACATGAAGTATCGGCTACTATTTCAAAATTTCTTCCTAAAACCTATATTATGTGGAGTAGTACTGCGGCGAGGGCTTTGGAAACGGCGCTTATTTTTGCGCAAAATATTTCTTATCCTATAGAAAGTATCGTATATAAAGACGACCTTTATACCTTTGATGACAAACAGCTCGAAAAAGTTATCAAATCATGTGATAATAGTTTCGAAAGCGTTATTCTTTTCGGACATAACGAGGCTATTACAAATTTTGTTAATAAATTTGGGGATGTTTTTATCGAAAATGTACCTACTTCAGGCTTTGTATCACTACAGTTTGATGCTGATAGTTGGAACACCATTAATAAAGGTAAAACTCATAAAACAATTTTCCCCAAAGATTTAAAATAAATATAGTGTACGAACAGAAATATATCGATAGAGAAAAAAGTTGGTTGGCGTTTAATGCAAGAGTACTTCAGGAAGCTGGAGATAATTCGGTTCCACTTTTAGACAGACTACGTTTTGTTGGAATTTTTTCAAACAATTTAGATGAATTTTTCAGGGTTCGCTACGCTGCAATTCGAAGATTAAGTCTTTCCGGGATTTCCGGAGAAAAATATTTGGGAGGAGTTTCGGCACACCAATTAATTAAAGACATTACCGAAATTGTTATTCAGCAGCAATCCGAAAGTTTGCGTATTTTAGGTAATATCGAAGCAGAGCTGGAAGCCGAAAATATCTTTATTATCAACGAAGATCAAATTACAAAAGATCAGGAGAGCTATCTGAAAGACTTTTTTGTGCAAAAATTAAGTCCCGAATTGGTGACCATCATCTTGAATGATCTGGCTGAATTTCCGGTTCTTAAAGATACCTTAGGATATTTGGCTGTGCGCCTGGAAATGAACACCAATAATGAAGTTCGTTATGCTGTTATTGAAATTCCAAAAACAATAAACAGATTTGTAGTTTTGCCGTCAGATGATGATAAGCAATATGTGATATTGATTGACGATGTGATTCGTTACAACCTGAAGAATATCTTTAATATTTTTGATTATAAAAGTGTCTCGGCACATATGATCAAAATTACGCGTGATGCCCAGTTGGACATCGACAGTGATTTGAGTAAGAGTATGCTCGAAAAAATTGCAACATCTGTAAAAGACAGAAGAATAGGGGAGCCTGTTCGTTTTATTTACGATAATTTAATCGAAGAAGATACTTTGCGTTTCTTTTTGGATAAAATGAAAATTGTAGAAACCGATAGTATAATTCCGGGTGGACGTTATCACAACAGACGTGATTATATGAGTTTTCCTAATTTAGGAAGATATGATTTATTGTACAAGCCAAACGAACCTTTGCCAATTCCGGGTTTGAGTTTAGAAGGCAGTATTTTGGAAAAAATCAGTAAAAAAGATTATTTGCTGCATGCTCCATACCAGTCATTTTCTTATCTGACAAAATTTTTGCGTGAAGCTGCTTTAGATCCGAAAGTAACCAGTATAAAAATTACGTTATACCGTTTGGCAAAGAACTCACAGATTATCAGTTCTTTGATTAATGCAGCGAAAAATGGTAAAAAAGTAACCGTTCAAATCGAGCTTCAGGCACGATTTGATGAGGCATCTAATATTTCCTACGCCGAGCAAATGCAGACAGAAGGAATTGATCTTATTTTTGGAATAAAAGGTTTAAAAGTACACAGCAAAATTTGTGTCATCGAAAGAGTAGAAGACAGTAAAACACGTCGCTACGGCTTTATATCAACCGGGAATTTTAACGAATCAACGGCCAAAATTTATACAGATGTAACTTTGTTTACCTGTCATCAGCAAATTTTGAAAGATATCTCTAAAATATTCGAATTTTTTGATATCAATTACAGAGTGCACCGATACAAACATTTAATTGTGTCCCCACATTATACCCGAACAAAATTTATCAAACTGATCGACCGTGAAATTCTGCATGCACTGGCTGGCAGAAAAACACATATAAAATTAAAAATGAACAGTTTATCTGATTTTAAAATGATCGATAAATTGTACGAAGCCAGTAATGCAGGAGTTAAAATTCAGCTTCAGGTAAGAGGAATTTGTTCTTTGATCCCGGGAATTCCGGGTATGAGCGAAAACATTGAAGCTATAAGTATAGTCGACAATTATCTGGAACATTCAAGAGTTTATATTTTTGGAAATGCAGGACTAACAGAAGTGTATATTTCATCGGCTGATTTCATGACCCGAAATCTTGACGGAAGAGTCGAAGTTACCTGCCCAATTTATGATCTTGCAATAAAGAAAGAACTAGTAGACAATTTCAATATTGCATGGAAAGGGAATGTTAAAGTGAGATATCATTCCTATAAATTAGACAATAAGTATAAGCCTAGAAATCATCATGCTCCATTTAGAGCGCAGTTTGAAACTTATAAATATTATCAAAATAAAATAATGGTTCAGGAAGAAGTCGTATAACGTATCAATTAATAAAAACAATAAAACAAAATCATAAGTGAGCATGATTAATATAAGGAAATTTGCAGCGATAGATATTGGATCCAATGCCATGAGGCTACTGATATCAAATGTTGTAGAACAAGATGGAAAAGAACCGCAGTTTAACAAAAGTTCACTTGTTCGTGTGCCAATTCGTTTGGGACAAGATGCCTTTACCGTAGGAGAAATTTCAGCAGAGAATATAGATCGAATGGTAGATGCTATGAAAGCATTTAACCTTTTGATGAAAGTACATAAAGTAGAACGTTATATGGCGTTTGCAACTTCGGCGATGCGCGAGGCATATAATGCGAAGGAAGTTGTAGCTTTGATCAAGAAAAAAGCCGACATAAAAATCGAAATTATTGATGGTAAAAAAGAAGCTGCAATTATAGCTTCTACAGATTTACATCATTTACTAAAAACAGACGAAACTTATCTTTTTGTGGATGTAGGAGGAGGAAGTACCGAATTTACTTTGTTTTCTGATGGAAAAATGATCAATTCCAGATCTTTCAAAGCCGGAACCGTTCGTTTGTTAAATAATATGGTACACGATGTGGTCTGGGATGAAATCGAAAAATGGATCAAAACCAATACCGAAGATTATGAAGAAGTAACTTTGATCGGTTCGGGAGGAAACATCAATAAATTGTTTAAAATGTCTGGAAAACAGCAGGAAAAACCACTTTCATACATTTACATCAATTCACAATATGCTTTTTTGAACTCTTTAAGTTACGAGCAAAGAATCGCCGAGTTAGGTTTGAATTCAGATCGCGCCGACGTAATTATTCATGCCACCAGAATTTATCTGAATGCCATGAAATGGAGTGGTGCACGCCAGATTTATGTTCCAAAAATTGGACTTTCTGACGGAATCGTAAAAGCAATGTATTACGGTAAAATTTAGGGATATCAACTAATTTTTTTGCCACGACCCGAGTGATAGCGAACAGACAAAGCATTTTCACGAATTTTCAACCAAAATAAATTCGTGGAAATTTGTTGCGATTTTTATTAATACTAAAATTGATTTTCAATGAATAAAACCAGACTTGAGGCTTTTAGTGATGGTGTTTTGGCTATCATTATAACCATTATGATTTTAGAAATTAAAGTACCGGCAGGTCATGAATTCGCTGATTTAAAACCGCTGATTCCTAAGTTTCTAAGTTATGTTCTGAGTTTTGTTTATGTTGGTATTTATTGGAACAATCACCATTATTTAATTCATAGTCTGGGTAAGGTTAATGGAAAAATTCTTTGGGCCAATTTGCATTTATTATTTTGGCTTTCCTTAATTCCTGTGGCAACCGGTTGGATGGGCGAACATAACTTTGCCAAAGCATCTATGGCTTTGTATGGTACTGTCTTATTGTTGTGTTCAATTGCATATTTTATTTTACAGCGCATTATAATTCTCAATGAAGGTGTAAATTCGACCCTGGCAAAAGCGATAGGGCGAGATGTAAAAGGGCATACTTCTTCAGTTTTGTATATCTTGGGAATTGTATTTTCGTTTTATAACGAATGGATTTCGGGGGCAGCTTATTTTATCGTTGCTTTATTATGGCTTATTCCGGACAAGAGAATAGAAAGGATTTTTGCTTCTAAAAATTAATTCATTTCAGGAATATCATGAAATCAGTTTTTCAGTCCATTAAGAATTTACCGCAGGATGTATTAGATCAGTTAGATGATTTAATTACAGTCCGAAAACTTAAAAGAGGCGATTTTCTATTGAAAGAAGATCAGGTTTGTAATGAAATTGTTTTGATCAAAAAAGGAATTTTAAGATCATTCTTTTTTAATCACCAGGGCAATGAAATAACGAATTGTTTCGCTTTTGAAAATGAATTTATGGGTTCGTTTTCGAGTTTCATAACGCAAAAAGTTGCAGAAGAAAATATTCAGGCACTTACAGATACTGAAATCGAGGTGATACAAAAAGAGGGAATAGAGAAACTTTACAGCTCAAGTATTTACTGGCAGGAAGTAGGTCGTAAAATTGTCGAAATTGAATATGTTACGTTGCAAAAAAGAATGATTTCTTTTCAAAAATTGTCAGGAACCCAGCGTTATGAAGAGCTTTATCAAAATCATAAAAATTACATTCAACAAATTCCACTTCAATATTTGGCCTCTTATTTAGGTGTTACACCAAGGCATTTAAGCCGAATCCGGAAAGCAATTTTATAGGACATTTGTCCGGTTCCTATAAGGAGTTTCCTCGTTATTTTTGTTTCAAACAAATGTACTAATGAGGAAAAATATTTTAATAATTGGTGGAACAGGATTAGTAGGTAAAGTTATTTTACGCATCCTTAAAGGAAGGAATTTTGATTATAAGGTCTTTATCGGGAGCCGTAATCCAGGAAAAACCGGAAGTGCTTTAGTAGTAGATGTGAACAATCCTGACACCTTTACTGCAATTACAGATCATAAGATCGATTTGATTGTAATGTGCGCAAAAGATAGTAGTAATAAAATCTTGCAGTTTGCTATACAAAATGGTCTGGATTATCTTGATATTACAAAACCGACTCCGGATTTAATGGTTGCATATGATTTTGCTAAAGTGAATAAACAAAAAAATGAAAGCCGAATCGTTTTTAGTTCGGGCTGGATGGGTGGAATTGTCAGTAGTTTGGTCGGTCTTGTTGAACCCGATACTTCTAAAATTCAGGAAACAAATCTGTATATTTATTATTCGATCAAAGATTTGGCCGGGAAAAGCTCTGCCCATTTTTTAGCGGAAAATGTGTGTAAGCCCTTTGTGGTTTATGAGAACGACAAATCTAAAAATGTCAGACATTTTTCTGACTCAGAAAATTTTAATTTTTCATTTGGAATAGGAAAACGACAAGTTTACAATCTTGATGTTCCGGATTTATTCATTTTAAATCAGATTGAAAAAATACCAACCGTTTCGGTTAAGATGACTTATAATTCTAAAATAGTTACGCGTTTCATGGGATATCTCCAAGGATTGAAAGTGTTTAATATCATGTCATTAAAAGAAAGGCAGCTTTTGTTTGGTTCGAGCGGAAAAGGAGATCAAACGATTTTTGAAGTCATAGTTAAAACTCAGAACAAAACAAAGCGCATCAGTTTACAGAGTTTAAAAGGTCAGGCAGAATTAACAGCATTTTCGGCAGTTTTGCATGTCGAAAGGCTATTGAGCGATAGTGTCGCAGAAGGAATTTACTTTAGCCACCAAATACACTCATCTGCCGAAATTTACGAAGCCTTAAGCGCTTACAGTACAATTAATGTAAATAGAAGCTAATTGAATATGAAAAAGATTCTTATTATCAATGGTCACCCCAATCCGTCCAGTTTTAATTTTGCACTGGCAGAATCGTATCTCAAAGGAGTAATTGCGTCTAAAGCGGAAGTAGATACGATTACAATTGCGAAGCTCAACTTCAATCCGAATTTACAGTTTGGTTATCAAAAGCGCACCGAATTTGAGCCCGATTTGTTAGAGTCTTGGGAGAAAATAAAAAAAGCAGATCATTTAGTCTGGATTCATCCGGTTTGGTGGGGTGGATTGCCCGCGATTACAAAAGGTTTTATTGATCGGTTGTTTCTGCCGGGTATGGCTTTCCAGTACCGTGAAAACTCGGTTTGGTGGGATAAGTTGTTAAAAGGAAAAACGGCTCATATTATCACGACCTTAGATCAGCCTGGCTGGTACTACAGATTGTTTTATGCAAGACCGAGTGTCAATCAGTTGAGGAAGGCTACTTTAGAATTCTGTGGAATAAAACCTGTAAAGGTGAGTTATATTGGAATTATAAAGACAGCCGATGAATCACAAAGGAAAAAATGGTTGCAAAAAGTATATAATTTCGGGGTGCAGCATAAATAAAAACTAGGTGTGTAAATCCAATCCAAATGTAGTGCGTAAAAGGTCTATATTTGGGTTGATTTCCATCAGACGATTGTATCGGTCCTGATCGTTAAGACTGCGTTTAACTTCGATCGCTTCATTAACATTAACCTCAATTGTAATATCGTGATTGTGTAAATGTCCTTTTAGATGGCCTAAAAGGCCATGAATCTGACCTTCAAAATCTAGTTTAGAACCTTCATTTGGTAATTCAAAAGTAATAGTTGTGCCGTTTAACTTTGGGTCGTTGATTAGCAATAATGACTGCATGATTTTGTGTCCTTTATCGCCTAGACGCTGTGCATATTTGTTCCATTGCACTAACATTTCAGTCTCTGTAAATTCTTCTGTTGGCATTACAGAAGTTGGTTTTACATAAGTTTTATTGGCCGCTTCTAATTCTTTTTTCTTGCGGATGCTTGATAAAGAAAAGGCAGAAACTTTTGGTTCTGTGCTTAATTCAGGTTTTGAGATTGGAGGCGCTTCAGGTTTTGGAGCTGAAGCTGTTTCGTCGTTTTTTGAAGTTTCGGTTCCGGGTACAGTTGTTTGGGGAGTTTCTGTCTTTGGAGTTTTAACTTCAACGATAGAATATCCGCCATTTTTATAATAAGTGGGAGGAATTATGAATTGCTCAACTTTTTTTTTTCTCCATCAAAATTGATAGAGGCCAACTGCATTAGGCATAACTCGACTAAAAGGCGTTGGTTTTGACTTAGTTTGTACTTTAAATCACAGTCATTGGCAATGTCGATTCCTTTTAACAGAAAATCCTGCAAGCATTTTTGTGCCTGAACTCCATACATTTGCTGGGCTTGTTCACCTACTTCAAGTAAAGCGATCGTAGCAGGAGTTTTACTTACCAATAAATCTCTGAAATGAGAAGCAAGTCCTGCAATAAAATGATGTCCGTCAAAACCTTTTGCGAGTATGTCGTTGTAGGCTAATAAAAGATCCGGAATTTTATTTTCTAAAAGTAAATCGGTGATGCTAATGTAAGTTTCGTAATCTAAAACGTTTAGATTTTCGGTTACGGCCTGACGTGTTAAGTTAGTTCCGCAATACGAAACCACACGATCAAAAATAGATAAAGCGTCACGCATTGCACCATCAGCTTTTTGAGCGATAATGTGCAAAGCATCGTCTTCAAAATTGATTCCCTGACTTGCAGCAACATCTGCTAAATGTTCTTTAGCATCTTTTACCGTAATTCTTTTGAAATCAAAAATCTGACAACGAGATAAAATCGTTGGAATAATTTTGTGTTTCTCTGTGGTAGCCAGAATAAAAATGGCATGTTTTGGCGGTTCTTCCAATGTTTTAAGGAAAGCATTAAAAGCGGCCGAAGACAACATGTGAACCTCGTCAATAATATAAACTTTATATTGTCCGGTTTGTGGCGGGATTCGAACCTGATCGATCAGATTACGAATGTCATCAACAGAGTTGTTTGAAGCAGCATCTAACTCAAAAACGTTAAAAGCAAAATCTTCAGTAGGATCATCATATCCGGGCTGATTTATTTTTCGGGCCAGAATACGCGCGCAGGTTGTTTTACCAACACCACGTGGTCCCGTGAATAAAAGGGCAGAAGCAAGGTGATTGCTGTCTATAGCATTCAGCAAAGTGTTGGTAATGGCTTTTTGTCCCACTACATCCTTAAACGTCTGTGGGCGATACTTACGGGCCGATACTACAAATTGTTCCATGTTCTATTTTATTCGATAGCAAATATAGGCTGAAAATTGCCAAATCACAAATCTGAAATTGATAAATGTTGGAGTTGTTTTTGAGTGTTTTGAATATGAGAAAGTAACGTTTTAGAATTTGAATTTTAGTATTGAAGAAAATGCGAAGAAGTATTTTTTTGCTCTTCATTTTTAACTTTTCGTTATGAAACTGATTTCGACCTATTTGTCAGAATTCAGGTTTAAATTTATATTTTTGATGAAATCCTTTAAGGGAATCTAAAACCAATTAAAATTGCCGGATATGAAATTATTTTTATCGACTTTGCTTTTGGTTACCACATTTATTGTAAAATCTCAAACTACAGCTGCAGGCAGTCCGGTGTATCAATTGCGGATTTATGAGATTTTTGAAAGTAATAAAAATCAGTTCCATGAACGTTTTCGGGATCACGCAATGCGTATCATGAAGAAGTATAATTTTAAAATCACCTCCATCTGGGAATCAAAATCAGACAAAAAAACAGAATTTGTTTATTTTCTGGAATGGCCGGACGAAACTACTATGAAAAAAGCCTGGGAAGGTTTTAAAGCAGATGAGGAATGGATTGCGATTAAAAAAGAATTTACAGCAAAATATGGTAATGTAGTTGGGAATATTGAAGATCGGATTTTGACAAAGACGGATTATTCGCCAAAATGATCTCTGTACTTTTTTCAAGGTCAGTTTAGAGAGTTTATATCCCTAAATTTATAGAAACTACTATTTAGGCAGCAAGTATGTTGTGGGTTCTGCTTAAAAGTATTTGAAACGCGCGTCTCGTTGGTAAGTTTAGCCGCAATCTCATTTTAACCCCTTAATTTTTATGAAAAACTATTTATTGGTAATTGCATTTGTATTTTTTTCGTTTACTCTTCAGGCGCAAACCGCTCAGGATTCGCTTGATATCAAACGTATTGCTTTGGCTTATATTGAGGCACAGCATAATCCGAATCCTAAATTGATGGAAGGTGCTTTGCACCCCAGATTGGTAAAACGATCTGTTTTTAGAAGTAAAGCTGCTAAAAAAGATTATATCTCAGAATACTTTGCAGAGAACATGGTGATTCTGGCAGAGACTTACAATGCAAAAGGGGATAAGTTTCCGAAAAATCCAAGAAAAGAAGTAAAATTACTGGATGTCTCGGCACGAACAGCGTCTGTTAAATTGATTGCTGATGCCTGGATCGATTATATGCACATTGTAAAAACAAACGGAGAATGGAAGATTATAAATGTGCTTTGGCAATACAATGATGTAACGCAGCACGAGTAGATGATTAGATTTTTGTTTAGAGTAAAAACAAATTCATCATTTTTACTCTAAACAAAAAACATAATTTTCTTATGAAACCAAGTGCCCTAGCCCTGATAGGAGCGGTATCCTTTTTCTTGCTCCTTTAGCAAGGAAAAGATAAAGCGGATAGCAGGATTGGCTCCTGGAAATTATCTTCCTTTGATACTTAAATCAGATAAAAACTTTACCGTTTCCTGATCGGAGTCGGCAGAGAAACCTGCGACATAAACTCCTTTTTTTCCTGATGTTGATTTGATTCCGTATACAACTGCCTCATCGCCCGGGTCTGAATTCCCTTCGTATCGATACACATGAACAATTTCAAATTTTTCAGGATTCTTTTTTATCAGGTCTGAGTTTAAGTTAAAATCAAACGTGAATCCTTTTTCATTCAATTGATCTAAAGCTTTTGAAACAGTTGCGTAGTGATACATTCTTGTCATGATAATTGAATTTTAAAATTATGGATTTTAAAGATAACCAATTTAAAATTAAATTGTTATGAAAATGGGCCGAAAATCTAAAATTTAAAATCATTATTCTTAGTAGATAAATCGCTACTTTTGCCCCGCAGACCGCCTTATCGTCGTTCCGATTTATCGGAAGGGAGGAAAGTCCGGACACCACAGAGAAGCATAGCGGGTAACACCCGTCGGCGTTAGTAATAGCGTAAGGACAAGTGCAACAGAAAGTATGTACAGGTAATGCTGTAGTGAAACCAGGTAAACTCTATGCGGTGAAATACCAAGTATATCAGCATTTAAGGGCTTCTCGTCCGTTGTTGAAGGGTAGGTAGCTTGAGTCCTGTAGTAATACAGGATCTAGATAAATGATAAGGCTCTGATTTATCAGAGACAGAATCCGGCTTATAGGTCTGCATTTTTTTATATTTATGAAACTCTTTTGTTCTTTTTTCATAAATGTGACCTCTTCAAAACAATAACACATAAAGTATCGGATTTACTGTTGCGAAAGCATCGATTTTTTTAAATAAGTGAATTGCTTTTTTTAAAATTGAAATTTAGGATTCAAAATTTACGTAATTTGTGATAACCCCTTTTTAATTAATTTATTATGAAAAAAAGAATTGGAATTTTAGGACTTGGTGGAGTGGGCGGTTATTTTGGCGGACTTTTAGCAAAGGCTTATCAGGAGTCTGAAGAGATTGAGATTGTTTTTATTGCACGCGGAGCTACTCAGCAGACAATAGCCGAAAACGGATTAAAAATTGTAACCGACGATTCGGAAATGATTGTACATCCAAAATTGGTTTCAAATGATCCGAAAGAAATTGGAGAATTAGATTATTTAATTTGCGCAACAAAGACGTATGACATTGAGGAAAGTCTGCTTTCGCTTCAAAGTTGTATTGTTGCTAAAACGGTTATTCTTCCTTTGTATAATGGAGTTGATGCACCGGAACGCATTCAGAAAATATTTCCTCATAACGATATCCTGCACGGTTGTGTTTATATTATTTCGATGATTACTTTACCGGGAACAATTAGAAAAATGGGATTTTATGAAAAGTTATTTTTTGGTTCTAAAACGGTTTCTGCTTCAAAATTAGAAGAATTGCAGGATATTCTTCAACAGGCCAAAATTGAAAGTTATTTGGTTGAGAATATCGAAGAAACAGTATGGGAAAAGTTTATTTTTATTTCGGCACTAGCGTCGACGACTTCGTATCTGAATCAGCATATTGGTGAAATTTTAGATAATGCAGACGCTATGGCGGTCTATGTTGAATTGCTACATGAAATTGATGCAGTAGCTAAAGCAAAAGGGTTAAAGCTGCCGGAAGATATCGTAAATCAAACTATCGTTAAATTAGAAAAATCTCCTCGTGAAGCAACGTCCTCTATGCATAGAGATTTATTGGCGGGCCAGAACACCGAAGCAATTTCGCTGACTAAATTTGTGTTCAACGAAGGGATGAAGTATGGGGTAAAAACACCGCTTTATGAAAAAATTACTAACGTATTGCTGCCTGAGAATTTGTGATCCATTTTGTGCAGTGAACGAAGTAGATTTTTCTGATGGTAAGAACGATTCTTAAGTAAGAAAAAGAATACTTTTTTAAAGTTTGTTTTTATTGTTTTTATCTTATTTTTGGCACAATTAATTTAACAATCAAAATGAAAAAAAAGTATCTGTTCTTATTTTTATCTTTTCTTATTATCAATGTGATTCAGGCGCAAGATGAAGCACCTTCAGTAGAAAAAAATCAATTCAAAATAAATATGATCTCTCCGGGATTCGTTTATGAGCATGGCTTTACGGCTAAAAATACCCTTTATTCAGAAATTAGCTTAGGAGTTGGTTACAGTTATAATAGTTTCTATAACGAGTCAAACGTCTATTTTTCCCCGTTAATCAGTGAGCAATTTCGCCATTATTACAATTTAGAAAAGAGAACGAAAAAAGGAAAGAGAACAGCTCATAACTCGGCTAATTTTTTTGCTCTAAATGCCCAGTATAATTTCCGAACGGTTTCGACTAACGAGAGATATAGAGAGCGTGTACCATCAACAACCCTTGCGGTACTTTGGGGATTACAACGAACTTACAATCGAAAATTTAATATGGAATTTAATCTGGGGCCCGGCATAAATATTGATAAATACGATACCGAATTTGTTCCGGTAGCTAATTTTACATTAGGTTGGGTTATTGGAAAATAATCATAAGAATAGAAAAACCTTGATTCGTCAAGGTTTTTCTATTTTAAATTCCAGTCCAATATTTCGAGTGCTTTCAATGCTGATTTTTGGATCGGAATTAAAATATTTTCTAAGTCTGCTAATAAAAACATCCATACTTCGTCCTGAGAAATAATCATCCTTTTTCCAGACCGACATTAAAATTTGATCCCTCTTTAATAACTGGTTATGGTTGAGATATAGATACTCAATAAGAGAAGCTTCCATTTCTGTGAGCTGCTGGACGTGATTTTTATTGTTTAGGGTTAGTCTTTCGTTATCAAAGATATAAGAGCCAATTTCAATTATACTATTTCCGTTCAGGCTTCTCTTTTGCTCGATTCTTTTTAGAATATTCTGTAAACGCAAAACAAGTTCGTCGACTTCAAAAGGTTTTATGATATAGTCGTCTGCGCCTAGTTTTAATCCTATGATTTTGTCTTCTTTTAACTTTCTTGCTGTTAGAAAAATAAATGGAATTTCGGGGTCAATTGTAATTATTTTTTCAGCCAGTGAAAATCCGTCCAATTTTGGCATCATAACATCAAAAACGCAAATGTCAAAAGCCTGCTTTGCAAAATAGTCTAAAGCTATTTCTCCATTTTCTGCCCAGATTACTTCAAATTGATGCAGTTCTAAATATTGTTTCAAAATTGCCGCAAAATCAGAATCGTCTTCGGCTAAAAGTAATTTTTTCAAAATAAGGGTATTAAACTTTTAATAAAATAGTAAACTGAGTTCCTTTTCCTAAGTCACTCACAACGCTAACAGAGCCCTGATGCGCTTTTATAATTTGATCGACGTAATACAATCCTAATCCTAATCCTTTTGTATTATGAAGATTTCCTTGCTCAACGCGATAGAATTTTTCAAAAAGAAGCGATTGTTTGTTCTTTTCAATTCCTATTCCGTCATCTTCAACACTAATTGAAAATTGATTTTGGTTCAGATTTGTTTTTATTGTAATGGTGTTTGAACCATATTTTGCAGCATTTTCCAAGACATTCAAAAGAGCAGTAGTCAGATAAAATTTGTCCAGAACCAGATTGGTTTTCTGCGTATGAAAATTGGTTTTAATGTCGATTTTAGGATAGGTGATTTTAAAATCATTTACAATCGTAAGAAGGAATTCTTCGGTTTCTATTTTTTCTTTTTGCAATTCGATTCCGTTTTCAGCCAAAGAGTTCGCCATTACCTGATCAATCAAATTCTGTAAACGATTGTTCTGACGTGAAATTGTATTGACAATGGCATTAAAGTTCGCATCATTATCCCGGATGTCTTTTCGCTCTAATATCCTGGTCGAAATGCCTAAAGTCGTCAAAGGTGTTTTCAGTTCGTGTGTAATATTATTGATGAAATCGGTTTTAATATCGTTGGCTTTCTTTTGTTTGATTAAAGCTTTTATGGCAATGAAAAAAAGCGTGATAAGAGTTGCTATAGAAAGTAAAGACAAAATTAAAACGAAAGTCATTCGTCTTAAAATAATCATTTCCCAGTCTATTACTGAAACGTACATCGAATCCTCGGTTAGTAATTTGTAGCCCTTATTTTCAAAAGTTCCGTTAGTAGTTCCAACATAATTCCGAACTAAAAAGGCATGATTTAATGAGATAAGATTTCCATATAGTTTGTTTTGGATAAAAGGTTTTTCAGAGAAAATGGTGTCTACTTTTTTGGCGTTTTGGTAAAGAACAAATTTATTCAGAACAATGGCAAAATCGATTTTTAAGTTGGGTAAATCTCTTTTGAATTTACGCTGGATTTTTTGTGTTAAAGCATCGCTGTATTCATTTCCGAGAATATAGTTTTTAATCTCAAACTTGCTGTTTTTTCCCTGAATGTAATTTTCGGATAATTGTTGGTAAAGTGCTTCTTTTTTTGCAACGATTACCGAATCTATATCGCTGTAATCATTGGTGATCCCGGCAATTTTATTCTTGATTTCAGTATGAAACTGCGCTACTTTATAATCATAAGTTGTTTTTACCAAATAGCATTGCACTGTTGATAAAACGATCAGAGCGAGGACAGAAAAGGCTATTAGTAAATTGATTCGTTGTTTCATGAATTGTTTTATTGATACGCTGATCACACAGATTGAACTGGTTTAGGCTGGTTTTATTCAGCCCGTTGTAATTGTTTTAACACATAGAAACATCGTTCTAAATACTGAGAAAGCCGTTTCACTTTAAATAAAACGCATAACACTATGCGAAAGAAATATATTTCTCTTTTATAACCTCTTTTAAAAATAGAAATCTATGTTTCTATGTGTTTTATAATTTTTTAATGACCGAGATGGGATTTATTTACTAAACAGGAGTAAATCCATGGGCCATTCCCAATTCAAAAATAATGCTTTTGAGAGACAATAGGCACATTAACCCCGCATTAACCTTCAATTAACTTTCGCAATTCTTTTTTAGAAGCATTTTTGCAGGACTACAATCTAAAATCAAATCCGAAATGAACATTAATTTACTGGTAAAACTTTTTTTAATTCTCTTTTTATTCTTGCTTTCTTTAGAGGGATATACACAAAACGAAACCCCAAAAGACAGTCTTTCGAATGCATTAAATGAAGTTGTGATTGTCCAGGATAAGAAGACGTTTACTAATACAAACGGAAATGTAAAAGTAGATGTTGCTAATTCTATTTATAATGCTATTCCGAATACAGTCGATTTACTGGCAAAATTACCAACGGTTCAGGTCAGTTCAGACAGAGAAAGTATTTCGGTTGTGGGTAGAGGAAACCCTCTAGTTTATATTGACAATCAAAAAGTAGGAATGAATGATCTGAATGCTTTGGCTGTAACCGATATTAAAACAATCGAAATCATTCAGAATCCATCTTCTAAATATGAAGCAGAAGGACGTTCTGTAATTTTGATTACCAGGAAGTTTAGTAAAAAAGACAGTTTTAGAACAGAGATTTCAGAGTTGGCTTCTTTTAAGAAAAAGTACAACAATTATCTTGGATTTAATACAAGTTTTAAAAAGAACAAACTGGAGTGGAAAGCCAATTTCAATTACAATCAATTACAACCCTGGGAAAATCACAGTATTGATTATCAAATTCCCGATGCCGAAATCACTTCTAAATATGATGTAGCAGCTTACTCTGAAAAAAGGCAGTTTGTTTTTGGTGGCAGTTTGTTTTACAAGATAAATGAAGACGACTATTTTTCTATTAGTGTGAACAGTAAGCTTCAGAAAGATATTTTTCCTATTCATACCATAACCCATAATAAAAACAAAAGTGACGAAAATAACGTGATGACGTATAGTGATAATGATAGTAAAAAGAATTTTGTAAACTCATTTCTGAATTATATGAAAAAAATAAAGGCTATCGATGTACAGGTTTTTACGGGTTTGCAATGGTCTAATTTCGATCAGGGATTGTGGAGTCAGGTTAAAAATAATTATAATGACACCCAATTTGAATGGGCACAGCTTCGGGATCAAAAATTTAATGTGAATGTTTTTTCAGGTAGAATTGATGTGGAAAAGAAGTTTAAAAAAGAAATGAAATTTGAAATAGGGGGTCTGTATTCATCTGCAAATTCCAAATCAGATTTTGATCTCTTTTATTATGAAAACAATGCAAACGAACTTAGTCATTATGATTTCAGGGAGCAAAATTTAGCGGGTTATAGCCAGTTCTCAGGAATGATCAAGAAGGTTGAATTCTCTGTTGGAGTTCGGGTGGAAAATACAAATGTAGACGGAAAATTTAAAACAGATTTATCTCCTTTGATCAATAAAAATTACACTAATTTTTTCCCTAAAGCGCAATTCTCATTTCCAATAGACAGCCAGAAGAGTATTAGTGTTAATTACGCCAGAAGTATTTCGAGACCCAATTATTCTTCATTAAGTCAGGGAACTACTTATATTAATCCTTATTTTTTATATGCCCGAAATATTAATTTAGATCCTACGATTGTAAATGAAATTTCGTCTACTTTTCAATACCGTGATAAATCGATGAAGCTAACGTATTATCAAAATACAAATCCGGTTTATAATAGTTTTTTCTTTGATAAGGAACTAAATATAATGACTTTTAAGGATGTGAATTTCGAGAAAGAGTCCGCCTTGATTCTTGATTTTGAATTGCCTTTTACCTATAGATTCTGGACGACTACAAATTCGTTGGTTTTTGTTTCAGAGAAAATTGAAGACTCTTCGGCAGTATTCGGATCTTCAAAACCTTATTTTTATTATTACTCCAATAATGAATTTAGGCTTCCAAAAGATTATATATTAGTCGTTGGTTTCAGGGCAATTACAAAACAATACAAAGGAGTTTTTGAAAGAAATGCTAGAGCGGTAGTAGATATGGCTGTTTCTAAAACGTTCTTTAAAAATTGGAGTTGTGCCCTAAGTTTTAATAATGTATTTAAAAGTATAAAGGAAGAAGAAGTTTTTACGATTAACAATATCAGTTCAAAAGCAAGGTATTTGCTGGATGATCGGGAGATTTCAGTTTCAGTTCGATATTCTTTTGGGAAAGTGAAAGAATCGGAATTCAAAGGAAAAAGTATAGAGGAGAATTCAGATCGTATAAGATAAGATTGAGATACAGAATTGCCTTTCTGAGCGAAGTTTTAAACTTAAAAAGTCTTGGCTTCGCTCGATATGACAGTGTGTGTTTACAGAGAAAAAATTACCCTTCGTCTTCTTCTGTTATTTTGGTTGACAAATCGTCCGGTAATTCTTCGTCGTCATCGGTTGAGTTCAATTCGAAAAAACTGAAGAAAGATCCTCCGTAGCTTTTTTGAAAAGAAAAATTACTCAAATGATCCATTTTTGTATATTTTGAATGCTCGATAATCATCATACCATCTTCATGAAGCAGTTCTTTTTCGAAAACCGTTACGACAATCTTTTCAAATGCAGTCTGATCTAATCCGTAAGGCGGATCGGCAAAAACAATATCGTAAGAAGTTTTACAGTTGTCCAGAAACTTGTAAACATCACTTTTAGTTGCAGCGATATCAAAATCGTATTCTGATGAAACCTGCTTGATAAATTTTACACATCCAAAATCACCATCTACAGAGGTAATTGGAGCGCTTCCGCGTGAAGCGAATTCAAAACTGATGTTGCCGGTTCCTGAAAACAAGTCCAGCACCTTTAAACCGTCAAAACTAAAATGGTTGTTCAAAACATTAAACAATGCTTCTTTACTCATGTCGGTTGTCGGTCTTACAGGAAGGTTTTTTGGCGGAAAGATGCGGCGACCTTTGTATTTTCCTGAAATGATTCTCATGATTGGAATAGGATATAATGTTTTTGATTTTCGGCTGTTGTGAAGCTATTTCTTTGCTGTAAGGTGCTTACATCCAAAAAGGATATATGACGAATGTATTTGTATGCAACGGCATAATACGGATCGTTTTGGTCGATTGTGCCTAATAATTCAAGTTTGAAACTCTCTGGATTCAAACTCAGTTGCTCGGCAGTAAAAAGCAAATAATAAATAAAATCTTCGGGTGTCTGGTATTCAAAGGAGTTGAACAGTAATAGTTTTTGATTTTGCACTACAATCACCTCAAAATGCCCATAATTAAAATTAACGACCATTTTTTTATCGTCATTGTTTCTTGAAGCATCCAGAATTTTTTCAACTAAAATACTGTTGGCATGTTTGTAGTCAAAAGCACCAAACTGATCGATGAAAAAATTGTTGATATTGACATACGGTATGTAAACCGCATTCATTTGATATTTTGAAATTTGATCGAAAGCAAAAAAATCAGTTTCAAAAACCTTTGTGTTGTATTGCAGATAACTTCCAAGGTAGTTCTCATCAAACAAAGCCGTTGGAACAAAGGTGGAAAGATTATTATTGTGAATTACCAAAACTTCGTCATAAGTTTCCTGTAGTTCCGGATGGTTTCTAAAAGCATCGCCAAACAGTTCTTCTATTTTGGTCGCTTTGTGAAACGTTTCAAAATGAATTTCTTTTAAAGAAGAGATGGTATTATTTAAAGTATCAAAACAACAAAATGACAATCCGGTCAAGGAAACCTGAATAGAAAGCTTTTTGTATTTTTTTGAAGTGATGTTAGTGTTTTGTAATGACATATTGATTTACAATTCGTTACCTGTTTTACAAGAAAGAATTTTAGGCGACCACAAACTTACAAATTAAAAAGGAACAATAATAATTGCAATTTCAAAAAACAATTTCACTTACATTTTAAAAGAAGGTTAAGAAAAGAATTTTTTTTTGAAAAAGGGAAGCCTTAATTTTCGAAATGAGTTGTAGAGGCGAAATTTTAAATTGGCATTGCCATTAAAAAAGACGAACTTTGTGCCTCAAACTTACCCTATGAATTCAGCATTGTTTTACGGCGTTTTGCAAAAAAGATTTCCTTTTGCTCCAACATACAAACAGGATATTTTTTTTCAAAAAATCGCTATTTTTTTGACCGAACCGGCTAACGATACCATTTTTGTATTGAAAGGATATGCAGGAACGGGAAAGACAACTGTGATTTCGACCATCGTAAACAATTTGGGCGATATCAATAAAAAGTTTGTTTTGCTGGCACCAACCGGACGTGCGGCAAAGGTAATTGCCAATTACTCGAATACGCCTGCATTTACCATTCATAAAAAAATATATTTTCCTAAGAAATCTTCGGGTGGGGGCGTGGCGTTCACCAAACAGCAAAACAAACATAAAAACACCATTTTTATCGTCGATGAGGCTTCGATGATTTCCGATAGTAATTCCGATTCCAAAATGTATGATAACGGATCGCTGCTGGATGATTTGATCTCGTATGTGTATTCGGGAACGAATTGTAAAATGATTCTTTTGGGAGATACTGCGCAGCTGCCTCCGGTTAATTTAGATATTAGTCCCGCTTTGGACACTCACACTTTAGGAATTCATTACGGTAAAGAAATTGAACATATCGAACTTGATGAGGTAATGCGTCAGGAGGAAAGTTCCGGAATTTTGTTTAACGCAACAGAATTAAGGGAGCTGCTGAAAGAGAGTTTTATTACCGAATTTAGATTCAATGTTAAAAGATTCAAAGACATTGTTCGGTTGACCGATGGATATGATATTCAGGATGCTATTAATTCGGCTTACAGTAATTATAGTATTGAAGATACCGCTTTTATTGTCCGTTCGAACAAAAGAGCCAATCAGTATAATGAACAAATTCGAACCAGAATTTTATTTAAAGAAAGCGAGCTGTCGGCAGGAGATTTTCTGATGGTGGTAAAGAACAATTACTTTTGGTTACAGGAAAAAGATGAAGCCGGATTTATTGCGAATGGTGACATTATTGAGGTTTTGGAACTTTTTGGTATCAAGGAGCTGTACGGATTTAATTTTGCAAAGGTAAAAATCAGAATGGTCGATTATCCGGATCAGAAGCCTTTTGAAACGGTATTGATTTTAGATACGATTAAAAGTGAATCTCCATCTTTAACCTATGAAGAATCCAACCGTTTGTATGAGGAAGTAATGAAGGATTATGAAAACGAAACGACCAAGTATAAGAAGTTTCAAAAGGTAAAAGAGAACGAATATTTTAATGGTTTACAGGTGAAGTTTTCGTATGCTATAACCTGTCATAAATCACAGGGAGGTCAGTGGGATACGGTTTTTATCGAACAGCCGTATTTGCCTAACGGAATCGATCGCGATTATATCAGGTGGTTGTATACCGCTATGACACGTGCTAAAAATAAATTATATTTGATAGGATTTAAAGACGAGAGCTTTGAAGAATGATTAGTTGCCACGAATTTCACAAATTAGCACGAATTGTTTTAAAATCAATAAATTAGTGAAATTCGTGGCTAAAGAAAAATTAGCAAATGACAACACTAAACGATTTACATTCGATTTCGTCTATGTTTTCGAATACAGATAAAATGCCGGTTCTGTTTTTAGGACACGGAAGTCCTATGAATGCGATTGAAGAAAATCAGTTTGTGGCTGGTTTTCGTAATCTGGCGAAAACATTGCCGCAGCCCAATGCGATTTTGTGTATTTCGGCGCATTGGTTTACCAACGGAACCAAAGTGACTTCGATGCAAATGCCAAGAACGATTCATGATTTCGGTGGTTTTCCGCAAGCCCTTTTTGATGTTCAATATCCTGCGAAAGGAAGTCCGGAGTTGGCGCATGAAACTAAAAAAATATTAGAACCGGTTCCAGTAGATCTGGATGAGCACTGGGGGCTGGACCATGGTGCCTGGAGCGTAATTAAACATTTATATCCGGAAGCAAATGTTCCGGTAATTCAGTTGAGTATAGACTATACGAAGTCAGGACAGTATCATTTTGAATTGGCGCAAAAATTACAATCCTTACGTCATAAAGGTGTTCTAATTATAGGAAGCGGAAATATTGTGCATAATTTACGAATGGTCGATTTCAGGAATTTTGATAAAGATAATTATGGTTATGATTGGGCAATTGAAGCACGCGAAACAATCAATTCGTATTTGCTGGAAGATAATTTTCAGCCTTTGATTGACTTCGAAAAAATGAATAAAGCAGTTCAACTGGCGATTCCTACGCCAGACCATTATCTACCATTACTTTACACTTTGGGATTAAAAGAAAAATCGGAAGAACTCAGCTTGTTTAATGATAAACTATTAGCTGGTTCTTTGAGTATGACCTCAGTCAAAATAATGTAATACTACTTTAGGGAGGCTAAAGGGAGTGTTATTGCACAGAGATTCACGCTGATTTTAGGAGATTGAACTGATTAAAATTCGTTCGAAATCCTGCAAAGAAAATCTGCGTGAGAAAAATTAAGTTCCCTGCAAGAAAAACTTTGTGAGTCTCTGTGAAAACTTCGTGAATCTCTGTGGAATAAAGTAATAGCATTACTTTTCCTCTTCTAAGTTGTAAGCATAGAGATAGCCATCGGCGCTTCCAAAATACACCGTTTTGTTGCTGATAAATGGAGAAGAAACAATAGCTCCCAGTTTATAAAAATCATCCATTACCTTTTTGCAATTGTCATACAGCGAAAGATCTGCATTACGGCCGGTATAGGAAAAATCTAAAAGATCGTTTTTTAATGTAGAAGTGGCCAATTGTTTGCGATTTTCGGTGCTTACGACTTTAGATTTTTCCCCGTTAGAAAGTAAATCCAGACTGAAGAAATTTCCGGTAAAATCGCCAAAATAAACGGTATTACCTGATATGCCAGGCGATCCATAAACATAGCCATTAGTTTTATAGCGGTATTTTTCGGCACCCGTTTTGGCGTCCAGAGCCAATAAAGCATAAGTATCTGAAGTTCCTACATACACGGTGTTGTTCTGGATAACAGCCGTGCTTAAAAACCAGGAATTTTCGGCATCGTATTTCCAGAGTAATTTTCCAGTTTCGGCATCTAAAGCGAAGAAGTAAGGCTCTCTGGCTCCAAAATAAACCTTCCCGTCGGCAACAGCAACAGCGGATTGGATTCCTTTAAAACCCGGTTTTGTTCCGGTTGCAAAACGCCAGACTTCCTTACCGGTTTCGATATTTAGCGCATACAATACAGCATCCCAGCCACCAACATAAATTTTATCCTTATCGATTACCGGAGTTCCGTGTACAGGTTCACTGGTTTTGAACTTCCATTTTAAATCTCCGGTTTTAGCATCCAGTGAGTAAATGTTTCCGTCGCTGCTCCCAAACAGGACAACTGCCTTTTTTTCTTTTTCATAAACTACCGGAGATGATATATAAAAACTCCAGAGATCGTCCATATACTGTGTTGCAGGTTGCATCCCGAACCTGCCGTTTTCTCCCAGCCAGTGTTCGCCGCCAGTTTTAAATTTCCAGATTAACTTGCCGTTTTGGGTATTTACGGCATAATAATTTCCGTCAAAACTTCCAAAGAAAACCGAGTTTCCATAAATGCCGGGAGTACTATGAATCGCTCCATTGGTTTTAAATTTCCATTTTGTTTTTCCTGATTTTTCTTCAATAGCATAGAGAAAACCGTCTTCGCTGCCTATATAAACAGTGCCGTCTTTTGCAATTGGAGAGGAGAAAATTTTACCATCAGTTTTGAATTTCCACTTTAGATCAGAAGTAGGTTGATAGCCTTGTCCGTCAAAAACACGATCGGTAAAAGCATTATTTATTGTTGTGTTTTTTTGGCCGAAGGCCGAAGGAATAAAAGTTAAGTTTAATAAAAGTAAGGGCAAAATCAGGTGTTTTTTCATAGTAGTTTTTTTCTCATAAATATAATGTATTTTTTAAATTACTGTTCTTCAGATTTATAAAATGCGGCAAGGAATATTTTTTTTAAACTTATTAATTCTGAATAGTTACATTTGTTTAGAAGTTTATAAAATAAAAATAAAATGAAGATAATAGCTGTAATTCCGGCGCGATATGCATCAACACGTTTTCCTGCTAAACTCATGCAGGATCTTGGAGGAAAATCGGTGATTTTAAGAACGTATGAAGCAACCGTTGCTACAAAATTGTTTGATGATGTATTTGTAGTAACAGACTCCGATTTAATTTATAATGAAATTGTAAATCAGGGCGGGAAAGCTATTATGAGTATCAAAGAACACGAATCCGGTAGTGATCGAATTGCAGAAGCTGTTGCGGGTCTTGATGTGGATATTGTTGTAAATGTACAGGGTGATGAGCCTTTTACCGAAGCCGGGCCTTTAGAACAGGTTTTATCTGTGTTTAAAGACGACAGAGAACGCAAAATAGATCTGGCATCTTTAATGCGTGAGATTACCGATGAAACTGAAATTAACAATCCGAATAATGTGAAAGTGGTGGTGGATCAATCGCAGTTTGCATTGTATTTTTCACGATCAGTAATTCCATACCCTAGGGATAAAGATGTTGGGGTTCGTTATTTTCAGCATATCGGAATTTATGCGTTTAGAAAACAGGCTTTATTGGATTTTTACAGCTTGCCAATGAAATCTTTAGAAGCTTCTGAGAAACTAGAGCAACTACGTTATTTAGAGTTCGGAAAACGTATTAAAATGGTAGAAACGACACATGTTGGAATCGGAATTGATACTGCCGAGGATTTGGAGAAGGCAAGAGCTATTTTAAAGGATATTTGATTGAAGCAGGTTAATCGGGTAGCTTGTAAAATGTAAAATGTAAAATGTAAAATGTAAAATATAAAATGTGAGATGTGAAACCCGAAACCTGAAACTAAATAAAAACTCCCCAAAAGAACAAAGTTTCATTTGGGGAGTTTTTTTATAGTAAACTAAAATCTTAGTATAAACTTGGATATTTAGAAGGGTTAACTTCGTGCATCATCGTGTAGACTTTCTCAAAGATATCTTCGGCAGAAGGTTTTGAGAAATAGTCACCATCAGTTCCATAAGCTGGTCTGTGTGCTTTTGCAGCAAGAGTTTGTGGTTTACTGTCCAAATGGTGGTAAGCATCCTGTTCTTCCAGAATTTGTTGTAAAATAAACGCTGAAGCTCCACCAGGAACATCTTCGTCAATAACTAACAAACGATTGGTTTTAGCGATACTTTTTACAATGTCTTTATTGATGTCAAACGGAAGAAGAGACTGAATATCGATTACCTCACAATCAATTCCTAAATCTAATAATTCAACCGCAGCCTGTTCTACCAGTCTTAAAGTTGACCCGTAAGAAACAAGTGTTATATCCGAACCTTCTTTTAAAGTTTCAACTACACCAATCGGTGTTTTGAATTCTCCAAAGTTTAGTGGTGTTTTTTCTTTTAAACGGTAACCGTTCAAACATTCGATTACTAAAGCCGGTTCATCACACTCTAAAAGGGCGTTGTAGAATCCTGCAGCTTGAGTCATGTTTCTTGGTACTAAAACGTGAATACCACGAATAGCGTTGATAATCATTCCCATTGGTGAACCTGAATGCCAGATACCTTCTAAACGGTGTCCGCGGGTTCTGATGATTAACGGCGCTTTTTGTTTTCCTACCGTTCTGTATTGTAATGTCGCCAAATCATCACTCATGATTTGGATGGCATATAGTAAATAATCTAAATATTGAATTTCAGCAATCGGGCGTAAACCTCTCAACGCCATTCCGATTCCCTGACCGATAATGGTCGCTTCACGGATTCCGATATCGGCAACACGAAGTTCTCCGTATTTTTCCTGCATACCTTCAAGCCCCTGATTTACATCGCCAATGTTTCCAACATCCTCACCAAAAATTAAAGTTTCCGGATATTTAGTAAACAAAGCATCGAAATTATCACGAAGGATCATTCTTCCGTCCAAATCTGCTTTCGCATTTTCGTCGTATTCCGGAAGTACTTTTTTAACAGAAGATACATTTAGCTCAGAATCAGAGTACAAGTGGCTGCTGAATCGTGGCTGCGTAATTTCAATATAATTGGTAATCCAGTTTGATAATAATACTTTACTGTTTGGAACTTCAATAAAACGCAATATTTTTCTTGCGATGGTAAGCATTTCCTTTTTTAAAGGTGATTTGATAGCGCTTAATTCCGAAATGTATTTTTGTATTCTTTCTTTATGGTTGATGCTTGCTTCAGCAATTTGACCTAATAAAGCCAAAAGGTTTTTCTGATCTTCGATAATTGGATTGATGAAAGAATTCCAGGCCTCTTTTTTAGCTTCCAGGACTTCTTTTTTCAAATCAAAATCAATTTCAGCCAATTCTTCAGGTGACGCAATATTGATAGCAATCATCCATAAGCGCATCTGACGAATACAGTCAAAATCTTTTTCCCAAGCCAGTCTTTCTGCGTTTTTGTAACGCTCGTGTGAACCTGAAGTAGAATGTCCTTGTGGTTGCGTTAATTCGTTTACGTGAATTAAAACTGGAATATGTTCTTCACGTGCAATAGCACCGGCTCTTTCGTAAGTCGAAACCAGTTCGGCATAATCCCAGCCTTTAACTCTGAAAATTTCGTAACCTTTAGCATCTTCATCGCGTTGGTATCCTTTTAAAATCTCAGAGATATTTTCTTTCGTAGTCTGATGTCTGGCGTGAACCGAAATTCCGTATTCATCATCCCAAACGCTCATTACCATCGGAACCTGCAGTACACCTGCAGCGTTTATAGTTTCAAAAAACAAGCCTTCAGAAGTACTTGCGTTTCCTATAGTTCCCCAGGCAACTTCATTTCCGTCTACTGTAAATTTGTCTTTAACAGTAATTCCGTCAACATTTCTGTAGATTTTTGAAGCCTGTGCCAATCCCAATAATCTTGGCATTTGTCCGGCAGTAGGAGATATATCGGCACTTGAATTTTTCTGTTTTGTTAAATCTTTCCAGGAACCGTCTTCGTTTAAACTATGAGTTACGAAGTGGCCGCCCATTTGTCTTCCGGCAGACATTGGATCAAAATCTAAATCGGTATGGCCATACAAACCTGCGAAAAACTGCTTTGGAGTCAATTCGCCAATGGCCATCATAAAAGTCTGATCGCGGTAGTATCCGGAACGAAAATCTCCGTTTTTGAAGGCTTTTGCCATTGCAAGTTGTGGGACTTCTTTACCGTCTCCAAATATTCCAAATTTAGCTTTCCCTGTCAATACCTCTTTACGTCCTAAAAGACTACATTCGCGGCTGGTAACCGCAATTTTGTAATCGTTCATTACTTCAGTCTTGAAATCTTCGAAAGTAAGTGTAGTATTATTTTTTTCTTTAATCATAATCTCAAATGGGTCATGTTACGCAACAAAAATAATTAAAAAGTATTAATAATCATAATTCATTAAAGTAAATATAATTTAATTATCTGTAATTAAATTGCTAAAAGCGGGTGTCTTTTTTGTGTAATGCTTGGTGTTTTTGCTTTTTTTATATGAATAATGCATGTTTTTACAAGTAATTCATTCGATTAAAGCCATTTTCTAGTGAAAAGATTAAGTAATGTTTTTGGTGAAAATGTGACGATAAATCGTATTTTTTCACTGTATTTATTTTGTGAAATCTCCCATCCGTTATTAGAATAAACCGGAAAGTACAATTCAAAATAATCCGGAACTAAATTTAACCGGATACCACTATCATATCTAAAATTTTCACTTTGATGCTTGCTTCTCATTAAACCTACATCTCCATAAACCTCAATCCAGTTCCAGATAGCATAGCTCGCATTTAAGGTAGCCATCCATTGATTGGCATATCTCGGTGCTATTTTAGATTTAAAACCACCTTCGGCTATTATATATTGCTGACTGAAAATTCCGGTACTTTCTGATCTGCCGAAAAAATTGTAATCAAACATATAATCAGACGGTCGGTCTAAACCAAAACTAAAATAATCAGAGTTTGTTCGATTGTATAAAAAACTTCCGGCGTACAATCTTAAATTTAGTTTGCGATTGTTTTCAAAAAGTCTTCTGTATTCAATTTCTGCAGCTACTTTTCCAAATTTTCCTGAGAACTGAACATCCGTCATAAAATTAAAATGATTTACCAGTTCCATTTTTGTATTAACGTAACGGGCATTAAAAACAGAATAATTTGGAGTGGAATTGTCTTTGATGTAAGTACTTGCTTCACGATTTACAATAACCTGTCTGAACATGATTAGTTGTTTTCGGTTATCTCTGAAATTTTCTTCACGGATTCTGAATTGTACCATCGGATTCAGTCTCAAATAGGCGGCATCAGGAGCGTAGTGGTAATAATTTTGGCTTATGGAATAGCGTACATTGTATAAGGTGCTGTTTCGGTAGTACTGATTCCAGGAAAATGAGGAAGAACCTGAAAAAGTTTTCGCATTAATGGAATAAGCCGGATCGATATCAAACGTAAAAGGTTTGTCTAAAATTGTTTTGTTGTGAAGACGCATACCGGGAGTCAGACCGTCGTAATAGTTATAATTAAGAGTCGGTATGTATAAAATTTGATTGTAATAAGGATCTTCGAGATCTTTGGCAAAATTAAATTTGATAGGACGATTAGTAATAACCAAACTTTTTATGGATCTCCAATTGTTTCTTTGGTTGTATTCCGGAACCTCATTGTCATAGTTGATGACAATTTTGTCGGCATTTTTTCTTTCAAAAATATAGGTTGAATCGGCTGTTTTAGGTTCAACCCATTCTTTAAATACAACTTCATTTTTATTAATTCCATATATAGGTATCGGAGCATAGATGCCGGTTCTGTTTTTAATTCGAAAGGCCACGGTGTCTTTCGTTCTCGAAACATGGGTGAACTTATAATCGATGATGTCACGTGAACCTATAATCGTATTGAAAAACCAGTCAATCTTTTTGGGACTTTTTTTGGTTAGTATTTTTTCTAAATCGTATCGGTTTGTCTGTTCCGTTTTGTTTAAATCGTAGAATTCCTGCACACTTTCGGGAACAATATTGTGATTTAAATAATCATCTAAATAACTAAGACTTAAGCCTGCACGATATTTACTCGCGATTTGTTCGTTAAATTTTATTAAAGTGTTTTTTGGATCTCCTAACGGCTGATCCAGATTTTTACGGGCCATAAGCATATAGTAATAACTGTATTGCTCGTTGAAAGTAAGGCTTGTGATGTTAAAACCAGAAAAGAGTTTCATGTCAGAAAGCCTTCCCAGCATTTTCTGATCCAGATGGTTTTCTTCGATGTACTTCATCATCGCATAAATTTGAATACCGTCATAAACCCAGTTGTCTTTTCTGGGGTCCAGACGCAGACTGTTTTTAAGATAGTTATTCAGATAAGTTTTCAGGAATGTGATTTCAAAAACAAATTCGTCTGAAAACGGACTAATGAACGAAGGCAGCTGGTTCAATCCGTAGAATGGATTTCGATCGTAATCTACCTGAGAAACAGTGATTCTTTGATGTGGATATTTTCCAATAAAAGAGTTAGCAAAAGTAACTACTTTATTGATGATAATGGCACTTTGAATATCGGTCAGTCTCTTGTTTGTAAGATTCGTAAGTACCTGAAGCGAGCCATTTTCGTAGTTTTTGAAACTATTTTGCTTTTCGATAAACAAAGTGAAATCATTTCTATTTTTCCCTGTAAGCACATAAGTTTTAAAAGATGAGCTTGCATTGCCTTCTGAAATCTGATTCAAATCAGAAGTTACATAGTACTGTTGTGGTACTTTTATTTCAATTTCGTAATCGGTACCAGCATTGGCAATATCATCTAAATTGAAATTGTTGTATTTCATAAAACGATGATTTTCAAAACGAGCCGGGCTTAAAAACCAGTCTTTTAAATTCATACCACCATTTTGATCAAAACCATAACGGGTGAATTTATCACTCGGTATTTTGGCGATATAAATTAAATGCAAATCGATTTTTTCTCCTGGACGCAATTTACGATTTAGTTTTACTACAATATAATCCGGATTTTTCGGTGTTCGTTCCCATTCAAGTACAGCGTTGTCTGAATCGGTTAAACTTAAAACAGTTGTACTTCCTCTTTCTGTAGTTTTTGCTAAATGAAAACCTCTGTAAAATTCGTCGGAAAATCGTCGGGCTAATGGCGTATTTTTATCGGAAAAAGCATTGTTCCAATCGTTAAGGACAATTGAAATCAAAGAATCATTTGAAGTGTTGTAATAGGTGATGTCTTGTTTTATATTCAGGGTTTTGAGCTCAAGATTAACGGCGACCTCCATCTTAGACTGATGTTGTGCGTATTGTTTTATCGAGCCGAATAAAACGAAAATATAGAATATGATTTTATAAAATGATTTCAAGGATAGAGTAAATAATTTAAATTGTAAATAAACTCAAGCGTAAATAATGATTTTGGTTTTTTGTAAAAATAGTATAAAAAAAGCTGTTTAAAAAACAGCTTTTAATTTTTGTAGTATTTTATTTAATGTAATTTTATGGACGATATGAATTTCTCTTGTTTTCTGCCTGTTCAGCAGGAAATTTAAATTTTTATATCACTTCTAAAATTGATGATTGTATTAAAAATTTGGACTTAAATCGTATTTTTTGTAGAATTTGTCTAATACATCAACTACTTCATCTTCAGTGTCTACAATCTTGAATAAGTTTAAATCTTCAGGACTTACTGTATGCATTTTTTCTACAAGTACAGTTTTGACCCATTCGATTAATCCTGACCAAAATTCAACTCCAACTAATATAATCGGGAATTTTCCAATTTTCTTAGTTTGGATCAAAGTGATTGCTTCAAACATTTCGTCAAGAGTTCCAAAACCTCCAGGCATTACTACAAAACCTTGTGAATATTTAACGAACATTACTTTTCTCACAAAGAAATAATCGAAATTCAGGTTTTTGTCGTGATCAATATAAGGATTGAAATGCTGCTCAAAAGGCAATTCGATATTTAGTCCAACGGAAGTTCCGCCTCCTAGATGTGCTCCTTTGTTTCCAGCTTCCATGATTCCGGGACCACCTCCTGTGATTACTCCGTAACCTGCTTTACTGATTTTATAAGCTATTTTCTCTGCTAATAGATAATACTTGTCGTCTGGTTTTGTTCTTGCTGATCCAAAAATAGAGACACATGGGCCAATACGTCCCATACTTTCATATCCGTTTACAAATTCAGCCATGATTTTAAAAATCGCCCAGCTGTCGTTGGTCCTGATTTCATTCCACGTTTTTTGTTTTAAACGGTCCTGAATTACTTTATCCTCATCATTATCAAAATCTTCTAATCTCATTTTAGGTATTTTAATTATTTATATTTTATTTCTAGCTGTGTCGTTTTAAATGGTCATTCTAAGCATAGTCGAAGGAAGGAGCTCTTTCCCGCTGTCCACTATATCTTTTGTGCCGAACTCCGTCACAAAAGGATGCCGTTTCCATCGGGGCTAGGGCATCAGTTTTCAAATAAATTATTGGTTTAGTTGAAAAGAGTCTTTTCTTAAAAATTTGATTTTTTTTTGAAAAAGCGACTACTAAATTAACTCTTTTTTCTAGAATTGTCATAGAAATAGATAATTATTAGATCGCAAAAATGGTTTGACGAAGTTTGTTTCGTCGATTTGTTCTGAATATCAGTTATCTATAAGGTAATAAAAACTATTTTAGTAATAATTTATTTCTCGAGTCATTTTTGTATCGAAAGATCCATTTTTAAAAATCAAAATTGAAGTCCAGTTATTATTTATGTCATACTGATAGCTTTGTTTTAAGGTGTAAATATTTTTATTACTCTCCTTATCTGTTAATATATCAGATATAAGATTGTTGTTTTTGTCATATTTACATTTTCGGACTGCTCCGTCATAAGCCAGTTCAATAAGATTGTTGTTAATGTCAAATAGAAAGGTATCATTGTCAGAATCGTCAAATCGAGTAGCAGTAATTGAATTAATTCTTCCGAAATTGTCATATTTTAGATTAGTCGATTTTTCTATACGATCATCTCTAAGAAATTGGTCAAATCTTGAAATTTCCCCTTTTTTGTTTAGGTGATAAACATTTTTATCGAAATTGGAATTAATTGTTACTGAGTCCTTTTCTAATTCTTTCGCATTATGATTTTTGTTTTCAAAATGATGAATTTTTTCTATAATGAAATTTATTTTATTCTCATAAATAGATAAATTTCCAGCAACATAGGGCGTGTTTTCCACGATGCTATATTGATACTTTTTTGCTAATTTGTTTTTTTCAAGATATTCATAATCTTTAATATTTCTCTCATAAATTTTTTGTTTTAAATCATAGTTAGTTGATGATTTTCTTATGATATTATGGTTGTGATCATAAACGATACTATCTATAGAGCATAATCTTTCTGACTTGTCGTTCCTAATTTCATAACGCTGTCTGGTGATGATTTCTTGAGAATAATTAAATATGATTTTTTCATTTCTATAAAAATCCTCACTCCGCGTTATTTTACCATCAGGGTTAAATTCGATATAATACGTTTTTGTATTATTGTCATAATAATAACAGCTGATATTTTTAATAGGCTTTGCCTTTTTTAAATTAAGATTTTCTAGGTTAGTTGGAAAAAGATTTAGTGTGGGATTGATTTTAAAATCCCATATTGCAACTCGATAATAATCTTTAGGATCGTTAAAAGTTTCTATCTGCTGACTATATATAGTGTTACTTACCAATAGAAAAAGGAAAAAGATTTTCTTCATATATTTAAAAATATTACTCCAATTCTTTTTTCAAAAACTTAGCGGTGTAACTTTTTTTGCTTTTTGCAACTTCTTCCGGAGTTCCCTTGGCGATCAATTGTCCGCCGCCTTTTCCGCCTTCTGGACCAATATCGATAATATAGTCCGCAAGTTTAATAACGTCCATGTTATGTTCTATTACTAAAATTGTATTTCCTTTATCCACTAATTTATTTATGACATCCATTAAAACGCGAATATCCTCAAAATGCAATCCTGTAGTAGGTTCATCCAGAATATAAAAGGTGTTTCCGGTATCTTTTTTGGACAATTCGCCAGCCAGTTTAATACGCTGTGCTTCACCACCTGACAACGTTGTACTTTGCTGACCTAAGGTGATATAACCTAAACCAACATCCTGTATAGTTTTTACTTTTCTGTAAATCTTCGGAATGTTCTCGAAAAACGGAACCGCTTCATCAACGGTCATATTTAAAACATCGGAAATGGATTTTCCTTTGTATCGAATCTCCAGTGTTTCTCTGTTAAAACGTTTGCCCTGACAGGTTTCACATTCTACATAAACATCCGGTAAGAAGTTCATTTCGATAGTTCTCACGCCAGATCCTTCGCAGGTTTCACAGCGTCCACCTTTTACGTTAAAACTAAATCGTCCTGCTTTATAACCTCGAATCATACTTTCGGAAGTCATAGTAAAAAGGTTTCTGATTTCTGTAAAAACTTCGGTATAGGTTGCTGGATTAGAACGTGGTGTTCTTCCAATCGGACTTTGGTCGATGTCAATTACTTTATCGATATGTTCTAGGCCTTCAATTTTTTTGTAGGGTTGTGGTTTTTTAACACCATTAAAATAGTAAGCATTTAAAATTGGATAAAGCGTTTCGTTTATCAAAGTTGACTTTCCACTTCCTGAAACTCCAGTTACGCAGATCAGTTGTCCTAAAGGCAGTTCGATAGAAACATTTTTTAAGTTGTTTCCTGTTGCTCCCGTTAGTTTTAAGGACTTGCCATTTCCTTTGCGACGTTTCTTCGGAATCTCGAGTTTCATTTTACCATTCAGGTATTGAGCAGTAATGGTGTTAGACTTTAATGTTTCGGCAGGAGTTCCAATGCTGATGATTTCTCCGCCATATTTACCGGCTTTCGGACCAATGTCAATCACATAATCGGCGGTTTCAATCATATCTTTATCATGTTCCACCACAATAACCGAGTTTCCAATATCACGTAATTGCTCTAATGATTTAATCAGTTTTTCGTTGTCTCTTTGGTGTAAACCAATACTTGGTTCGTCCAGAATATATAAAACTCCAACCAGTTGTGATCCAATCTGGGTTGCCAGACGGATACGCTGCGCCTCACCACCCGAAAGCGATTTTGAACTTCGACTTAACGCCAGATAATTCAAACCAACATTCATCAGGAAATTTAGACGGTCTTTGATTTCTTTAACCACTTCCGAAGCGATCAAAAGTTGTTTGTCGGTCAAATGCGTATTTAGATCCTGAAACCAGATTGTTAAATCAGAAATATCCATATCACATAGTTCGGTGATATTTTTATCGTTGATTTTGAAGAATAAAGCTTCTTTTTTCAAACGGGATCCTTCACAAACAGGGCAATTAACCTCGTCCATGAAATCTTTTGCCCAACGTTTGATAGTTGTTGAAGCACTTTCATCATATTGATTTTTAATAAAATGAGAGATACCTTCAAAATCTATTTTATAATCTCGGGTGACGCCAAGATCTTTTGAGTTTACCGTGAATTTATCTTTCCCGCCATGTAAAATAACAGTCATGGCCTCTTCCGGAATTTTCTCAATAGGGTCTGTTATCTTAAAACCATATTTCTCACCAATAACTTCTAATTGTTTAAAAATCCAGGATGATTTATATTCACCAAGTGGTGCGAATCCACCTGCTTTTATAGATAATTTAGGGTTTGGAATAATTTTTTTAATATTGATTTCATGTACAGTTCCCAAACCATTACAATGCGGACAAGCTCCTTTTGGGGAGTTGAAAGAAAATAAATTAGGTTCCGGATTTTGATACGAAATACCAGTTGAAGGACACATTAAATTTCTACTGAAATAACGCACTTCGTTAGTGTCCTGATCCAAAATCATGAGAACATTTTCGCCGTGATGCATCGCTGTATTGATACTTTCAGCCAGACGTTTTTGGTTGTCTTCATTATCTTCGATCAACATTCTGTCGACTACAATCTCAATGTCGTGCGTTTTGTAACGATCCAGTTTCATTCCGGAAACTAAATCCTGAACTTCACCATTGACACGTACTTTAAGAAAGCCTTGTTTGGTAATTTGTTGAAACAATTCAGCATAATGTCCTTTTCTGGCTTTAATTACCGGAGCCAGAATATTGATGCGCTTTCCATTAAAATCCTGAATGATTAAATCTTTAATTTGCTCGTCAGAATACGAAACCATTTTTTCGCCCGTGTTGTAACTATAAGCGTCGGCACCACGAGCGTAAAGAAGCCTTAGGAAATCGTAGATTTCGGTAATGGTTCCTACGGTAGAGCGTGGACTTTTACTGGTGGTTTTTTGTTCAATTGCAATTACGGGTGAAAGTCCGTCAATTTTATCTACATCGGGACGTTCTAAGCCGCCAAGGAACTGTCTGGCATAAGCCGAAAAAGTTTCTACATAACGACGCTGTCCTTCGGCATAAATGGTATCAAATGCTAAAGATGATTTTCCCGAGCCTGATAAACCGGTAATAACAACCAGTTTTTCACGCGGAATTGAAATGTCTATATTTTTTAGATTATGAACTCTTGCACCAAGAACTTCAATAGTATTGTCTTTTTCTAACATAAATTTGAGCAAAAAGCAAAGTTACCATTTTGATTTGTTCTTTTGATACTGGAGTGCAAAAGTTTATGTTACAAATAGTAACAAAAAACACTAACCAAAGTTAGCGTTTTCTTTTTCGGGTAAGCATGTATTCTTCGATGGCTTCTTTGGTGGTGTACCAGTTTCGACCTTCTTTATAAGCGTCTATTTTGCCTGTTCTGGCTAGTAAACTTACATATTCCTGACCGTATGGAGTTTCTGGTTCACTTACAATATCAGATATTTTCTGATAATCATAATCATTGCCGGGCATTGCACTTAGGTAGATATTTAAAGTACGTTCCAAAGCCTGACACATCAAAAGGGTTAGTTTTTGATAATTACCGTTATTAGCCTGATTGAGTGCTTCATAATATTTCTTTCGATCGTTTTTAAGAATAATGGCAGGCGGAAAACCACAACGCATTAGTAATAAATTCATACTCAAACGAACTGTACGCCCGTTTCCATCAAAAAAAGGATGAATCCAAACTAGTTTATGATGGTAAATCGTAGCCAGTTCAATATCGTTCAGCTCTAATGGATTTGTATTGATGAAATCGATTAGTTCATCAAGATAATCTGAAACTTTGTTTGCATTGGGAGGCATAAAATTAGCTCCGGAAATGCGGACACCTCCGTTGCGTAAACGACCGGCAAAATCATCTTCAATAGAACGTAAAACCAATCCGTGAATAGACAAAATATCGATGCTTCGAAGTTTGTACGTATCGTCTACAATTTGATATAGATAATCAATAGCTTTATCATGATTATGGGTTTCAAAATGTTCCCGAAGTGATTTTCCTTTGATGGTAATGCCTTCCTGGATGACCATTTGGGTTTCCCGCAAACTCATGGTGTTTCCCTCTATGCTGTTCGAGTTGTATGTCCATTCTAAAGATAAACTCTCTCGAATTTTATGCAAAGCAATATTGGGCAGTGGCCTGCTGTTTTGCAGATCAAGCCTTTTTTGATACAATCGATCAAATGTTGATTGAAATTCAGTTCTATATGTTAAGTCTATATTCCACATTACCCACCAAAGGTATTTCTTAATATCGGATAATCCAAAAAAAATAATGTATCCGATATTAAGGCTATTCAATTGTCATAGAACGCAGCTTGGTTCTATAGGCTTCAAGTGCTATAGATTTGGAGATGAAGCCATAGTATTTTTCGTTTCGGATAACGGGAAGGAATGCTGTTTTTGATATTTCAAATTTGCTCATTACAATTTCCATACTGTCAGTAGAAGAAATGGTAGCTGCCGGTGTTTTCATAACGTCTTTAATTAAAGTGTACTTGACACGATAAGAGTTAAAAATAATCTCCCTTATATCGTTAAAATGAACAATACCAACAAGCTCTTTTTCATTGTTTACAACTGCAAAAACCACCTGGTTGGAGTGGGAAATAAGATCGACAAGTTTGCTTAAGTTCTCCTCTGGATGTACTGTTAGATAGTCACATTGAATAATGGTGTCGATATCTAAAGTTGATAAAATATTTGAATCTTTATTACTTGTAAAAGCGTGTCCTTTTTTAGCCAGACCTTTAACGTCTAGTGAATATTTTTCAAAACGTTTTGAAATTGCAAAACTGATTGATGATACAATCATCAGCGGAATCATTAAGCTGTAACCTCCCGTGATTTCAGCAATTAAGAAGATAGCGGTTAAAGGTGCATGAAACAATCCACTTAAAATTCCCGCCATTCCAACCATTGTAAAATTACTGATTGGCAGTTTTGATAAACCGATAAGGCTAATGAATTTAGAGAAAAAATAACCTAAATAAGATCCTAGAAATAAGGAAGGTGCAAAATTACCACCGTTTCCACCGCTACCAATAGTTAATGCCGAGGCAAAAACTTTGACCATCATGGTACATCCTACAAATAATAGTAAAACCCACTGATTGTTTCTGAAATCTTCAAACAGGGTATTGTTTAATATTTTTCCGGGATCGGTTTCGGATAGTGTTTTTATACTTTCATAACCCTCACCAAAGAGTGTTGGGAAAACAAAAATTAGTAAGGCCAATAACGAAGCTCCTATTAATGCTTTTTTGTAGGCCCCCATTTTTAGATTGGCAAAATAATGCTCAATTCTTTGAAAATTTCGGGCGTAATAAACGGCCATAAAACCGGTTAAAATTCCCAGAAGTACATAAAATGGAATATTATGATAATTAAATGCTTCCTGTTTTTTAAAGGATAATAAAATTGTTTCGTCCAAAACAATAGCCGAAACTAAAGCCCCTGTTGCGGCCGAAATCATGATAGGAGTAAAAGCTGAAATACTTACATCTACCAGCAAAACCTCAATTGCAAAAAGAACTCCGGCAATAGGAGCGTTAAAAGCAGCAGCAATTCCAGCTGCAACACCACAGCCAATCAGTAAAGTCCGGTCTTTATATGGTAATCTGTAATTTTGAGCAAAATTTGACCCAAAAGCGGCTCCTGTAACCACAATGGGGCTTTCAAGACCCGCAGAACCTCCTAGACCAACCGTTAAGGAACTGGTAACGATTTGGGCATACATTTGTTTTCTGGGAATAATACTCGCTTTTTTTGCAACAGCATACAATATTTGTGATGTTCCTTTTTCGATACTACCGTTTAGAACTCTTTTGACAACAAAAACAGTAAGTACAATACCAATAATTGGAAGTATACTGTTAATAAAACTCAGTTTTAAAATTCCATTGATATAAGTGGCGAATGAAAAAACACTATGGGCAAAAGTTTTTAAAACAATTACTGCCAGAGAGCAGGAGATACCAATTAAAACGCTTGACAGGAAAATAAATTGCTTTGGAGTCATTAACGATTGTCCTAAAGCGATAATGTTTTCTAGTTTTCTAAAATATTTTTTTAGCATGCTGTTTGTAAAAGGTTAGGGAGAATACAAATTTAGTCTATAATGTTTGAAAACTAACGAAAATAGAGAACTAATATTAAAAACCAACCGCTGTATCGTCTCCGCGAAAATCAGCACCACCTTCAAGAGAATTGTTTGGAAGAACCAGGATACAATCCAGCTTGCCAATTACAGGAGCATTTTTTTCATTAATCAGATAGTTTTTTGCTTTTAGTTTGTCAATTGTAACATTGCTAAAGGCATTAGGTTCAAATGTAATCAGATCCGGAAGCCATTGGTGGTGAAAACGGGGAGCATTTACAGCTTCCTGCATGCTTAAATTGTATTCGTATACATTTAAAATTGCCTGTAATACAGAAGTGATAATAGTCGATCCGCCGGGAGTACCTACCACCATAAACAGTTTTCCGTTTTTTTCGACAATCGTTGGAGTCATTGAGCTTAGCATTCTTTTTTGCGGTGCAATACTATTGGCTTCATTTCCTACTAAACCAAACATATTAGGAGATCCGGGTTTTGCACTAAAATCGTCCATTTCATTGTTTAAAAAGAAACCCAGCTCGTCACAGTAATATTTAGATCCAAATGCGTCATTTATTGTGGTAGTTGCAGCTACAGCATTTCCTTGTGCATCAACGATTGAATAGTGAGTAGTTTCGGTACTTTCATTGTACGTTACTTTTCCTTCTTTTATTTCAGAGGATAAACTGGCTTTTTCGGTATTGAAACTCGACATTCTGTCTTTTAAATACGTATCAGATAGCAAAGCTTTCATTGGAATTTTTACAAAATCAGGGTCACCTAAAAACTGACTTCTGTCTGCATATGCTCTTCGCTCGGCTTCAACAATAATCTGAATGGATTCTACCGAATTATGTCCCATTTTAGATAAGTCATAAGGAGTAATCATTTTCATGATTTGAGCCAGACAAATTCCACCACTGCTTGGTGGTGCCATAGAGGTGATTTTTAATTCTTTATAGTCAAACTGTAGTGGTTTTCTCCATTTGGCCTCGTATTTCTCAAGATCTTTAAGCGTTATGATACCGCCTTTTTTCTGAATATAATTTACTAAGGTTTTAGCAGTTTGACCTTTGTAGAACTCATCTCTTCCATTCTTTTGAATGCGTTTTAAAGTACTGGCCAGAGCAGAATATTTGATCGTGTCGTTTTCTTTGAATTTTCCGGCCATAAGTGTATTCGGACCGTTTACTTTTACAATGGCGTCATGATAAGCTTCCAGTTGCTTTTGTTGTTTTAAGGTTACAATTACACCTTTTTCGGCAAGGGCAATAACAGGTTTTAATATTTCGGACATCGGAAGAGATCCTAGTTTTTTATGAACAGCGAAAACTCCGGCGACAGTTCCCGGAACTCCAATTGCTAAAGCTGTTTCGGTACTTTTTCCTTTAATGACATTTCCATCTTTATCCAGAAACATATCTTTTGTTGCAGCAAGAGGTGCTTTTTCGCGGTAATCCAGTGAGCCCACTTCGCCATTGGCTTTTCGGTAAACCATAAAACCACCACCGCCAATATTTCCTGCATATGGGAATGCAACAGCCAAAGCCAATTCAGTACCGACCATTGCGTCAAAGGCATTACCACCTTTTTTCATGATGTCTGCTCCAACTTTTGAAGCTTCTGCACGTGCCGAAACCACCATGGCTTTTGAAACGACAAGTCCGGTTGGCTTTATTGGGTTTTGCTGTGCGGTACAGCTAATGTAGATTAGGGTAACTAAGAAAGTTATTTTTTTCATGCTGATGTAAAATTAAAATGTAGTATTGGTGCTTTCTCTGTAAAAAGCGGTATTAAAGAGAAAGTAATTTTTGACTGGAATGGCTTTTTATATCTTCAAAAAAGAGTGTAAATTCACGCTCAAATTCCGGATAGAATTCGACTAGTTCTGCACTGGCAAATTGCATATTGGATTGGTTTTTCGACCTTCTTCGGTCCATCTGAGTTAAAATTTGGTGTATTCCTTCAACAGTCTGATAACTCAAAAGCCAGTTTTGTTTGATCATATAAGGCATTAAGTCTTGCGTCTTTTCTGTTAGAATGGGATAATTTTCATGCAAAGATCTGTAAAATCGGTTAACAAAACGATCCAATTTTTCATCAGAGTACTTTTCCCAGTTTTTTGCTAGGAAATGATCGTAAACAATGTCGACAATAACACCGGCATAATGATGGTATTTTTCATGTAAACGTTTGGTACTTTGCCTGAAAACATCATGCGAATCGGTATAGGTGTCTATAGATCGATGTAGAAGAATGCCTTTTTGAACATCTTCCGGAAAATGCTCAAACTGTTTTCCGCGAATTCCATCGGCCATAAAGTTGCCAATTTTGATTAGATCGTTTTCGCCGGAAAGATATATATGGGCTAGGAAATTCATTTGTTTAGGTCCTGAGGTTCTAAGAAACTAAGTTATTTTAGTAAAAGTATGAAAACTTTTTGACATCGTTTTAAGGAATGATAGATCACTTCGTATTTAAAATCTGAAAACTTAGAAACTTAGCAACTTAGAATCTTAGTAACTTTTCTATATTTGTGACAAAAAATAACCATAACTCACAAAAATGACTTTAATAAAATCAATTTCAGGAATAAGAGGAACAATCGGTGGAAAAGTAGGAGATAACCTGACTCCTGTTGATGCTGTGAAATTTGCATCGGCATATGGAACTTTTCTGAAAAACAATACATCAAAAGAAAAACTTACAGTAGTAATTGGTCGTGATGCCAGAATTTCGGGGCCAATGATTCATAACCTTGTAGTGAATACTTTAATAGGTTTAGGAATTAATGTAATTGATCTTGGGCTTTCTACTACACCGACTGTAGAGGTAGCTGTTCCTTTAGAAAAGGCAGATGGAGGAATCATTTTAACGGCTTCTCACAATCCAAAACAATGGAATGCTTTAAAGCTGCTGAATGCAAAAGGTGAATTCTTAAGCGGAGAAGAAGGTGCTAAAATTCTTGAAATTGCCGAAGCAGAAGCTTTCGATTTCTCGGATGTTGACAGTTTGGGTGAAATTACCATAAATGACGCGTATATGGATATCCATATCGACGAGGTTTTAAACTTGCCTTTGGTAGATGTTGAAGCAGTAAAAGCTGCAAAGTTCAAAGTAGTTGTTGATGGAGTAAATTCTTCTGGAGGAATCATTATTCCAAAATTATTAGAATTAATGGGTGTTGAAGTTGTAAAATTATACTGCGAACCAAACGGGCATTTCCCTCATAACCCGGAACCTTTAAAAGAACATTTAACGGATATTTCTGAACTGGTTGTGAAAGAGAAAGCACATTTAGGAGTTGTTGTTGATCCGGACGTAGACCGTTTGGCATTTATCTCTGAAGATGGAGAAATGTTTGGAGAAGAATATACTTTGGTAGCTTGTGCGGATTATGTGTTGAGTAAAACTCCTGGAAATACAGTTTCAAATATGTCATCGTCACGTGCTTTGCGCGACGTAACCGTTGCTCATGGTGGGAAATACGAAGCAAGTGCTGTAGGTGAAGTAAACGTAGTAGCGTTAATGAAGAAAAACAATGCTATTATTGGAGGTGAAGGTAACGGTGGAATTATTTATCCGGAATCTCATTATGGAAGAGATAGTTTGGTAGGAGTGGCTTTGTTCCTGACGCATTTAGCAAATAAAAAAATGTCAGTTTCGGCATTGCGTGCTTCTTACCCTGAATATTACATGAGTAAGAATAAAATTGAATTAACACCACAAATCGACGTTGATGCAATTTTGGAAGCCATGACCGAAAAATACAAAAACGAAGATATCAGTACAATTGATGGTGTGAAAATTGATTTTGCTACAGAATGGGTTCATTTAAGAAAATCGAACACAGAGCCAATCATCAGGATTTATACAGAAGCTCCTTCTCAGGAAAAAGCCGACGTATTGGCACTTCAAATCATTGATGAAATAAAAGCGATTGCAGGAATCTAATTCTCGGTCGTTATGTCTCGTCCTAAAAAAGCGATACAGATTATTACATAAAAATAATTAATTAAACAGTTGCAAGAACCCTCTTGCAACTGTTTTTTGTTTTATATCTTCTCATTTGAATTTGATTTTGAGAATGCATT
>Ga0209504_1000287_pt1 | contig 46667 bp, 49 predicted proteins | sample COGITO_mtgs_1005_FD_184791 | JGI IMG/M metagenome (GOLD analysis project Ga0209504, IMG submission 184791) | Pelagic marine microbial communities from North Sea - COGITO_mtgs_100511 (SPAdes) (version 2) | ecosystem: Environmental > Aquatic > Marine > Epipelagic ... | reverse complement strand
ATTAGTAGCTGGTGCTACTGCTTCCCATGAAGTTTCATCTAAAACACCATCAATTTTAATTTCATCGTCGGTGTATTTTGCAAGTACAGACTTGTTTGAGGTTTGTGAAAAAACACAAAAACACATAAAAAAAATAGGAATAAAAATATTTTTCATCAAGTAAAATATGTTTTAATACAAGTCAAAAATACCTACTTGTAAAGCGGAATGAAATTATAATTAAACTTTAAGTAATTTTCATAAATTTTAGTTAAAATTTACAGTATAATTCTTTTAAAATTTGTGAGCTATTGGGTGCTTTTTTTAGATATAAGAACTAGTTTAAATCACACATTTTAAAACAAAAAAAATCAGACTGATGAAGTCTGATTTTTTTAATGAATATATGTTTCTAATTACGAAAGAAACGGATATCTGTAATCTGTGGCTGGCGTAAAAGTTTCTTTAATTAATCTAGGTGATACCCAGCGAAGTAAATTTTGTGGAGAACCTGCCTTATCGTTTGTTCCTGATGCTCTGGCTCCACCAAATGGCTGTTGCCCTACTACTGCACCGGATGGTTTGTCATTAATATAGAAGTTTCCTGCACAATTTTCTAGAAGGTTGGTTGCCTCAGTAATGGCATATCTGTCTGTAGAGAAAATTGCTCCTGTTAATGCATATTCTGAGGTCGCGTCTACCAGTGCTAGGGTGTCTAGCCATGTAGCATCTTCATAAACATAAATGGTAACTACAGGGCCAAATAACTCTGTACACATGGTTGTATACTTCGGGTCTTTGGTTAAAATTATCGTAGGTTCTATAAAATATCCTTTAGACTTATCATAGTTTCCACCTGCAATAATTTCTGCATTAGCATCTGTTTTTACACTGTCTATGTATGAGGATAATTTATCAAAAGAACCTTCATGAATGACAGCTGTAATAAAATTACTCATGTCTTCTGGTGAGCCCATTTTAAAAGTAGCTAGATCTTCTTTTACATAGTTTATGGTTTCCTCTGCCATTGATTTTGGTAAATATATTCTAGAGGCAGCAGAACATTTTTGACCCTGAAATTCAAAAGCTCCTCGAGAAATACCAGTTGCTACTTGTTTTGCATTTGCAGAAGGATGTGCAATAATAAAATCTTTACCTCCTGTTTCTCCAACAATTTTTGGATATGTTTTGTAAATGTGAATATTTTCTCCAATCTTTTTCCATATATCTTTGAATACATGAGTAGATCCAGTAAAATGAATACCAGCAAAATCTGGACTTGCCAAAACCGTGTCTGTAATCATTACAGGGTCTCCATATACCATATTAATAACTCCATCTGGTACCCCAGCTTCTTGAAAAATATCCATCAACACTTTTGCTGAAAATATTTGATGATCAGAAGGTTTCCAAACAACAGTATTTCCCATTAAAGCAGCACTTGCTGGCAAGTTTCCTGCAATAGCTGTAAAGTTAAATGGTGTAATGGCATAGATAAAACCTTCTAAAGGACGATACTCTACACGATTCCAAACTCCTTCTGAAGAATCTGGTTGTTCTTCATATATTTGAGACATAAATTCTACATTGAATCGTAAAAAATCTATGTATTCACAAGCAGCATCTATTTCAGCCTGATATACAGTTTTAGATTGAGCAATCATGGTTGCCGCATTTATTTTTGCTCGGTATGGGCCAGCCACTAACTCAGCAGCTTTTAAAAATATGGCAGCTCTTTGTTCCCATGGCATTTGAGACCACTGCTTTCTTGCTTCTAATGCAGCATTTATAGCATTTTCTACGTGTATTTTTTCTCCTAAGTGATACTTACCAACAACATGTTGATGATCATGAGGAGGTGTCATATTATTTGTATTTCCTGTTCTAACTTCTTCTTTTCCAATATACATTGGAACATCTACTGATCCGTTAAAATAAGCAGCATATTGTTTTGCAACCGCTGCTCTTTCTGGTGATCCAGGAGCATATGATTTTACAGTTTCATTTATTGCAGTTGGTACTTGAAAAAAACCTTTTCCCATTTTATGTGTTTTTAAGTTGTAATCGACTAATTTTTATGGTACAAACTTACAACTTATTTGTTAGTTTTTTGATACTCTTAAAACAACAGTCACCTATATTATAAACACTTTTTAGTATGTGTACACTTCTCTATTTACCTCTCAAAAAAAGTAAATTTATTTTAACTTCTAACAGAGATAAAAGTTTGGCAAGAAAGACAATTTTATTCAAAAAATATCTAGAGAATGGGCTAGAAGTCACCTATCCAAAAAATGAGCAGAGGTGTTGTTGTGAAAAATATATTAACTGAAGACAACTCTGTTCATCAGTTTAATGATGCTATAGTTGATAGATTAAATGTAGGGATTGTAACTTTAAAACTAGTTTTATTTCGGATGTTTTCCATGGTAAAAAAACCACTCATAGCTCCAATGTTTGATTGTAAAAAAGTTCCTGATTTATAGGTGTAAGATTCTTGTGGAGATAAGATTGGAGTTTCACCAACAACACCCTTGCCATCTACAAATTCTTTGTAATTTAATGCGTCGAATATTTCCCAGTGTCTTTCAATTAATTGAACAGTATCTAAAGAGTTATTTTCGATAGTAATTTCATAACTAAAGGTGTAATAATCTAGTTCGTTTTCCTGAATAAATCCCTCTTCTTTTGTTTTTACCGAAATTTTAATCCCTTTTGTAATTTGTTGAACCGTCATCTAGCTAATGTAGTATTTTTGTGTTAAAAATCCAACATATATTAACGATCTCAACTATTAATAAGAAACTCTCTTTTTTCTCGGGATTAACGTTCTCCTTCAAACTGAATAGTGCCTACGCCAATTACTCGGTCAAATAATGCTCCAAAAGCTTTATGATAAACAATAACTGTATACATGTTTTCAGTTTCAGAAAAATTTCCTCTAATTTCAGATTCAGAAATTATAGTATCCCAAGATTTTGTCACAAAGGTGTAATTGTAAAATCCTTGTTTTAATAAAAAGTTAGCATTGTAGTAGTTTGTAGAAGGATCAAAAATCATTTTATTTTCCTCTGTAAGACTAAAATTGTTAAAAGCACCATAGACATACACTTCTTTATCTGCAACCTCTTGTCCAACTTTTAGCGAGAAATACATCATTGCATAATCTGCTTCTGTTTTTGGGTTTGTTGCCTCAATATTTCTAACAATAAATTGACCGTTAATATCTGGATTGTAAGTGTAAGATTTTAATCCTCTATTAACATAAGGATACAAATAGTTATGATAGATTTCTTTGCGTTCTGATCTAGCAATATTTACGCTGGCATTTCTTATATTTTTATTATCAAAAAATAAATATTCATTACCTCCCCAAAAATTAGTCTTTTTAGGGTATTTGTAAACTAGTTGATTGGGCTTGTAAAATTGGGGCTGAATCTTAGTAATTGCTGTTTTCCAATTTTCATTTTGTAAAATGGCAACGTGAATTTCTTGACTTGGGTTGTTAATTTGAAGCTGAGAATAATTCACCAAGAATTGAACAGTTTGTTCTTCACCCATATTTTTTGTATTTCTACTTCTGCTTGCAGAAACACCAACAGTAGCAATATTTTCATACAAGGTAAATTTTCTTGTAAAAACAAGCTCTCCAACGTCATCCAAAATAGAAAGAAGATAATTTCCACTTTTTGTGATTCTAGTATTTTGGTTAGGAAATTGAACTGAATAATGTGTGTAGTTTTGAAATGTATTAAAAGAATTCTCTACATTAAAAATGACATTAGACTGAAAACCGTTAATGTATTGATTAGAAATTAGGCTACTCTTTTTCCAGTCATGAGTCATTAGCTCTATTTTGTAATAATACTCTTTTTGATCTCCATCTAAATCATCAAAGTTTAATTCTAGTGTATTTCCTAGAGGAATAATGTGATTAAAAGTGGTTTCATTTAGGGGTTGAAGTTGAATAGATTTGATATTAGAGGGCGCTGTTTTTTGAGCATTAAGTATGCTGAAGATTGAAAGGAAGAAAAAAGAGATAAAGATGTTTTTCATAAAAAATCTATCGTTTTATTGTTAGAATCACAAAGTGTATTTTCTGCAAATTTAATCAATATAAAACAAGATGAATAATACGTCTATTTAGAATAATTATAAATAAGTTTAAATAGCTAATTTAAACCTTCATTTGTTCTAACATCCTATGCAAAATCTTTAAATTTGCATGATTTTTTTAGATAACTAAATTTCGAAAGTAACATGTCAAAAGACATTCGTATAAAAAAAGGTTTAGACATTAAACTAGTTGGTGAAGCAGCCCAAACAACTAGTACTATAGCTGTAAAAGGTGTGTTTGCCCTAAAACCAGAAGACTTTCACGGAATCGTCCCAAAACTTATAGCAAAAGAAGGAGCTGAAGTACAGGCAGGAGAATCGCTTTTTTATTCAAAAAGTGATGATCGTATCTTGTTTTCTAGCCCAGTAAGCGGAAAAGTAACGGAGATTATTCGTGGAGCAAAACGCAAGATCGTTAGCATTAAGATTACTGCTGATGGAAAACAATCATACAAAGATTTTGGAAAACAAGATGTAGAGAAGATGTCTGCAGAAGAAGTCAAAAATCATTTATTCAACTCAGGTTGTTGGCCGTTTGTAAAGCAGCGTCCATTTGATGTGATTGCAAATCCAAATCAAGCGCCAAAATCAATTTTTATTTCAGCATATGCAAGTTCGCCATTAGCTGCTGATTATGATTATACCTTGGCTGGAAAAGAAAAAGAATTACAAGCAGCAATTACAGCAATTTCTAAATTAACAAAAGGAAGCGTTCATGTTTCTGTTGGGAAAGATTCAAATTCGCCATTTGCTGGTCTAAAAAACATAGAACTTCATAAAGTTTCTGGACCACATCCAGTAGGAAATGTAAGTACTCAAATTTCACAAATAGATCCTTTAAACAAGGGAGAAGTAGTGTGGATTATAAGTCCGCAAGATCTTCTAGTTATTGGTGAATTATTATTAACAGGAAATTTTAACATCACTAGAACTTTAGCGTTAACAGGTTCTCAATTTGAGAAACCAGCCTATGTTACTGTAGTTGCAGGAGCATCTATTTCAGCTATCGTAGCAAAAAACATCAATACAGACAACGCAAGAATTATTAGTGGAAACGTATTGTCTGGAACGCAAGTTTCTGAAGATGGTTTTTTAGGCTATTATGACAATCAAATTACAGCAATTCCAGAAGGAGATGATTATGAGTTTTTTGGATGGAATAAGCCTGTCTTTAATAAGATTTCTCCATCTAGAGCCTTAACTTTTTCTTGGTTAACTCCAAATAAAAAATATGATTTAAATACCAATACAAACGGAGAACATAGAGCATTTGTAGTTACTGGTTCTTATGAGAATGTATTTCCTTTAGACATGTTTCCATTGCAATTCTTAAAAGCGTGTATGTATTTAGATTTAGATGAGATGGAAAATTTAGGAGGCTATGAAGTAGCTCCTGAAGATTTTGCATTAACAGAATTTATCTGTGTTTCTAAACAGCCACATCAGAAGATTGTGAGAGAAGGGTTAGATTTAATGAAAGAAGAATTAGGCTAAAAATAGATATAAAATGAGCTTAAAAAGTAATTTACATATTTTAAAAGAGAAGTATAAAGGAACAAAAATGGCTCCTGCGTTTAACGCAATCCATACGTTTTTATACCTGCCAAATGAGGTGACTCATAATGGTACACACATTAAAGCAGCAGACGATTTAAAGCGTACCATGAACATTGTAATCATGGCTTTAATACCATGTTTGTTATTTGGAATGTTTAATGCAGGATACCAACATTATGCAGCTATAGACGCAGCAAAAGGAATTACCACAGAATTTTCTATAGTAGGAAGTTTTATTACTTGGGATAATTTTTGGATTGGAATTATTAAAGTACTTCCACTAGTTATTGTTTCCTACGGAGTAGGATTGCTAGTAGAATTCATCTTTGCTGTTATTAAAGGACATGAAGTAGAAGAAGGATACTTAGTAACCGGTATGTTAGTGCCATTAATTGTACCCATAGATACCCCGTTATGGATGCTTTCTGTAGCAGTAGTCTTTGGAGTTGTTATTGGAAAAGAAGTATTTGGAGGAACAGGAATGAATATTTTAAACCCTGCATTAACCATTAGAGCTTTCTTGTTCTTTGCCTACCCAACCTGGATGAGTGGAGACAAAGTATGGGTCTATGATGCTGTGAATAGGGTAGGAACACCTGATGCAATTTCTGGAGAAACAATTTTAGGAAGTTATGCTCAAAATCAAGAAATAGTGTATTCTAATTCGGATATGTTTTTTGGTTTTATACCAGGTTCCGTTGGTGAAACATCTACCTTTTTAATTTTATTAGGAGCTGCTTTCTTAATCTTTACCAAGATTGGTAGTTGGAGAATTATTCTTTCTACATTTATTGGAGCTGCTGTCATGGGATTAATTTTTAATCAAGTAGTCGCAGCAGATATTATTACAGACTCTAGTAAGTTTTATGGATTAATGAATACAGCTTGGTGGCAACACTTAATTATTGGAGGCTTGGCATTTGGAGCCGTGTTTATGGCAACAGATCCAGTAACAGCATCGCAAACAAATAAAGGAAAATGGATTTACGGATTTTTAATTGGATTTATTTCTATTATGATTCGTGTTTTCAACCCAGCATATCCAGAAGGAGTATTCTTAGCCATTCTGTTAATGAATGTCTTTGCTCCAACAATAGACCATTATGTGGTACAAGGAAATGTGAAGAAAAGATTAAAACGTTTAAAAGCTAAAATTGCCTAATTATGTCTAAAAAAACAGATAGTAATTCGTATACAATGATTTTTGCCGTAGGAATGGTGTTGGTTGTTGGGTCTTTATTAGCTTTTTTAGCATCGTCTTTAAAGCCAAATATTGATGAAAATAAACGGATAGAAAAACAACAGAATATTCTCTACGCCATGGGTGTTAACGAGAATGATGATTCTAATGCCATTTTCGTTTCTACAACAGTTGCAGAACAAGAATTTCAAAAATACATTAAAAGACAGCTAGTTATTGAAGGAGATGATATCTCTGAAGATGAAAAAGCATACATGATTGATGTAAAGAAAGAAAAATCTAAAGCAAAAAACGGAGGGGTAAGAAGACTTCCTTTATTTGTTGGAGAGAAAGATGGTAAAACATTTTACGTAGCACCAATTAGAGGAAAAGGTCTTTGGGATGCTATTTGGGGATATGTTGCCATGGATGAAAACATGATTGTTCAAGGAGCGTATTTTGATCATAAAGGAGAAACACCTGGTTTAGGTGCAAACATAAAGTATCGCTTCTTTATGGATGATTTTAAAGGCGAACATTTATTAGATGCTTCAGGAGACTTTAAAGGAATTAGAGTAGCTAAAGGAAACAACGATCCTAAGAACGATGAAAAAACAGATTATGAAGTAGATGCTATAGCGGGAGCTACCATAACAGGAGACGGAGTTTCAGCGATGATTAAATCTGATTTGAAACTGTATGTAGATTATTTTAAAACTTTAAAACAATAATTTTATGGGACTTTTATCAAAAAAAGACGCAAAATTAATTACAGATCCACTAACAGACAACAATCCTATTACAATTCAAGTATTAGGAATCTGTTCTGCATTGGCAATTACGGCTGAGTTAAAAGCTTCTATTGTAATGTCTGTTTCAGTATTATTTGTTTTAGGGCTAGGAAATGTAGTCATCTCATTAATGAGAAATATTATTCCGTCAAAAATTAGAATAATCGTTCAATTAATAGTAGTTGCAACACTAGTAATTATTGTGGATTTGGTCTTAAAAGCTTTTGCTTATGAATTAAGTAAAACACTCTCAGTATTTGTTGGGTTAATTATTACCAATTGTATTATTATGGGTAGATTTGAAGCCTTTGCTTTAGGAAATGGGCCTTGGAAATCTTTTTTGGATGGAGTTGGAAATTCTCTTGGATATGCAGTTATACTAATTATTGTTGGGTTTTTTAGAGAGTTATTAGGTTCTGGAACCTTATTGGGAATAAAAGTTTTAGGAGATCCAATTGAAAAAACAGGATTGTATGCATTTGGATATGAAAACAACGGATTTATGTTACTATCACCAATGGCATTAATTGTAGTGGGTTTAATTATCTGGGTACAACGGAGTAGAAACCAAGCATTAATTGAAGAAAATTAGATACTAAGCGTTATCCTAAAGTTTTCACTGAGTTTGTTGAAGAGGTTTAGGATTTCATAAAAATATAGAAAATGGAACATTTAGAATTATTTTTCAAATCAATATTTATAGACAACATGGTCTTTGCAACCTTCTTAGGAATGTGTTCTTACCTTGCTGTTTCTAAAAAAGTAACTACAGCCGTTGGTCTAGGAGCTGCTGTCATCTTTGTATTGGCAGTAACCGTTCCTTTAAACTGGTTGTTAGATCAATATTTATTACAAGAAGGAGCACTGGCTTGGTTAGATCCAAAATATGGTGTAGATGGAAGTGAAACAATAGATTTAAGTTTCCTGTCATTTATCATGTTTATTGCAACGATTGCAACCATGGTTCAACTGGTTGAAATCGTCGTAGAGAAATTCTCACCATCTTTATATAACTCTTTAGGAATTTTCTTACCCTTAATAGCTGTAAACTGTGCTATTTTAGGTGGTTCTTTATTTATGCAATCTCGTGAGATTCCAAGTTTAGCACTGGCGTTAACATATGGAGTAGGATCAGGTATTGGATGGTTTTTAGCCATTTTAGCCATTGCAGCAATTCGTGAAAAGATTCGTTATTCTAGTGTGCCACCAGCCTTAAGAGGTTTGGGAATTACATTTATTATTACTGGTCTTATGGCTATTGGATTTATGAGTTTTGGAGGAATGTTAACCGGAGGGGATGAAGAAAAAAAGAAAAAAACGACCCAGGTTGTTGCATCTAGCAAACTAGAAAAAGATACTCAGGTAAAAAAGATTGATATCACTTTAAAAAGTGATAGTGAAGAAGTAGCAGAAAATATTAAAGAAATAGAAAAGTAGTATGAATATATTAGCAGCAAGCACCACAGGAACTATTTTTGCAACCGTAGCAGCATTTTTACTGATTACGTTGTTGTTGGTCGCATTATTATTGTTTGTAAAACAAAAACTATCTCCATCAGGTCCAGTAACTATTACCATTAATGGAGAGAAGAAAATTGAAGTAGCTTCTGGAAGTACACTATTAACAACCTTAGGAAGTGAAAAAATATTCTTACCATCTGCATGTGGTGGAGGAGGATCTTGTGTTCAATGCGAATGTCATGTAAATTCAGGTGGAGGTGAGGCCTTGCCTACAGAAACACCACACTTTTCTAGAAAAGAATTAAAACACGGAATACGTTTAGCTTGTCAGGTGAAAGTAAAACAAGACATGGATATTTCAATTCCAGAAGAAGTTTTTGGAATTAAGAAATGGGATGCAACTGTTGTTCGTAACTATAATGTAGCCTCTTTTATCAAAGAATTTGTAGTTGAGATTCCAAAAGATATGGGTTATAAAGCCGGAGGATATATCCAAATTGAAATTCCTGACTGTGAAGTTAAATTTTCAGACATAGATATTACAGCACATCCAGAAGAGCATGAAACACCAGATAAGTTTCAAGCAGAATGGGATAAGTTTGGTTTATGGCCATTGGTTATGAAAAATAAAGAGACTGTAGAACGTGCATATTCTATGGCTTCTTATCCTGCAGAAGGAAGAGAAATTATGTTAAATGTTCGTATTGCAACTCCGCCGTGGGATCGTGCTAAAAATGGTTGGATGGATGTAAACCCAGGAGTAGCTTCCTCCTACATTTTTGCTCAAAAACCAGGAGACAAAGTAGTCATTTCTGGACCTTATGGTGAGTTTTTTATTAACGAGTCTGAATCAGAAATGTTATATGTTGGAGGTGGAGCAGGAATGGCGCCAATGCGTTCTCATTTGTATCACCTATTTAAAACCTTAAAAACAGGTCGTAAAGTTACCTATTGGTATGGTGGTAGATCTAAAAGAGAATTATTTTACATAGATCACTTTAAATCATTAGAAAGAGATTTTCCAAACTTTAAGTTTTACATGGCTTTGTCTGAACCAATGGAAGAAGATAATTGGAAAGTAAAAGATGGAATTGAAGGAGATGGTGATGGATTTACCGGATTTATTCACAACTGTGTAATAGAAAATTATTTAGACCTTCATGAATCACCGGAAGATATAGAATTGTATTTCTGTGGTCCACCATTAATGAACAAAGCAGTTCAGAAAATGGGAGAAGATTTTGGAATACCCGATGAAAATATCAGATTTGATGATTTTGGAGGTTAATCTTAAGGAATTATAAACATAAAAAAACCAGCACATTGTGCTGGTTTTTTTATGCTATAATACTTTCTAGCTGATATATGGGTTGATTATTTTCGTATTTAAAAATTTTAGAATAATCCATCACATTAGGCACAGCATCTAATTTGCATAGAAAGGCAATGACAGCGCTCAGACCATGGAATAACAACTCTTTGTTTCTGGGGTTTTCAGGTTTTTGATTGTAGTGGCAAAGAGGTGTTCTAAACCCACAGGCTTCAAGAAATACTTTTTCAACCTGTAATATTTCTTGTGGAGAATAGCCATTAAACCTTCTTCCTAATTTTTGATGAACTGTTCCTATATAATTTAATTGTAAAGAGCCGTGTTCATTGGAAAGATGTTTCCAGCTGTCATGATTGTCTAAAATATTTCCAACTGCACAAGCAGCACAATTTTCTGGATCTAGCGTATTGTTATGAAATGCTTTGTATAATTTTATGATTGCTTGTTCTAATCGTATTGGAGTTTGCATTTTTATTTTATTTTCAATTATTCTAAGATACAAAAGAATTTATTTATGATTATATTTATCTAGTTCTTTTTAAACGAGATTGGATAATTATAAAAAAAATCATTTGTTTAAAAGTGGTATATTTTTTCATTTTCACTCTCTATTTGTTTCAACACTGTAAAACCTGTAATTTAGTTTCATCAAAATTAACAGATATAAAAAATATGAGAAATATAAATTTTCTTTCTATCACAGTAATATTTTTAATATTCAGCTGTAAACCATCTGAAAATAAAGTATCTACAGTAGATCCAGTTGCGTATTGGGGAGATAATCCTTGGTCAGAAATTAGAAAAAAACGAATTAACCAATTATTGCCAAAAGCCCTAAAGGAGGCAAATGTAAATGCTTGGTTGGTTATTTGTAGAGAAAATAATAATGATCCAATTGCGGATCATATTGGTGGAGAAAATGCAGGAGGAACCGCAGTTTTTCTTTTTTACAATGATTCAGACGGATTTCATTCTAAAGTATTTTCTCCCTCAGGCGAAGCCACTGCTTTAGATGAATTAGACATTCATGATACCGTTATTTCTGTTGAAAGAGGGATGTCTTCAGTAAGCATGGCTGTAGATTTTATTAAAGAGAAAAAATTTGAGAAAATTGCCATCAATTCGTCTCTTTCAAATGCAACTGCTGATGGATTGACATACACACAAAGAGTTAATTTAGAAGATCTTTTAGGGAATAAAAAAAACAATTTAATATCTTCAACTGATTTGGTGTATGAATGGTTGTCTATTAAACTTCCTGAAGAAGTTGAAATCTTAAAAAAAGCTGCACAACTTACAGCAGATTGGCAAATTGAAGCATATAAACAAGTTATTCCAGGGAAAAGTACTGACGCAGATATTGCACTGTTTTTAAAACAAAAAATGGCAACTTACGGAGTAAAAGATGGTTGGGCTCCTGATCAAAACCCAAATGTAAATTCAGGGCCAGATAGAGGTCATTCTCATGCTACCGATAAAGTAATTATGCCTGGCGATGTAATTCAAATAGATTTTGGAATTAAATTATACGATCGTTGGGTTAGCGATATCCAACGATTTGCATATGTGCTAAAAGATGGAGAAACTAAGGCTCCAGAAGAGATTCAATTTTATTGGGAAAGTAGTAAAGCAGGAAATAGAATTGCTTTAGCAACAATGAAACCTGGCGTAAAAGGAATAGATGTAGACAGCGCTCAAAGAAAATTAATGAGCAACGCAAAATCTGAATATGTTCCTTGGAGTACGGGTCATCCTGTAGGTTATGTTGCACATGATGTAGGGCCAAATTTAGGCGGATCTCAAGCATCACATGTTCGTCCGGCTTCAGAAAAACAATTAAAAGAAGGAATGACGTTTGCCTTTGATGGATTTCACTCTTGGAAACGAGCAGACGGAACTTTTAAAACAATTTCAGTAGAAGAAATGGCAGTTGTAACTAAATACGGCGCTCAATATTTAATTACACCACAAGAAGAGCTTATTTTAATTTCTAGTAATCTGAAAAAATGAAAGCATTTCTTTCCGAATAATTATTTTTAGTTGTTTAATACTTGATAAGTTAGCAATGCCCCAAAACTTAGTCAATATATACCAGTTCCTATGCAATAGTTAGGGAATAAAGTATTTCAAAGACATTTATATTAAATTTATTTTTAAAAAAACAAGCAGCTGAATGTCTATTTGTTAGCTATAGAAGGTGGGTATTTTATTCTTTTTAAATACAATAAAGCCTACCTTTGTTAAAATTTTTTTCACATGACTACTTTTGAAGATTTAGACTTATCTAATCAACTTTATAACAGCATAGAGGAGTTAGGGTTTACACACCCAACTCCTATTCAAGAAGCTGCCTATTCTGTAGTTCGAGCTGGAAAAGATGTGGTAGGAATTGCCCAAACTGGTACTGGAAAAACATTTGCTTATATGATGCCCATTCTCAGAGATTTAAAATTCTCTAAGCAAGTTACACCAAGAGTTTTAGTGGTTGTTCCAACTCGTGAATTGGTATTGCAGGTGGTAGATGAGATTGAAAAACTAGCAAAATACATAAATATTAGAGTTCTAGGAGTGTATGGTGGAACTAATATAAATACACAAAAACAAGCAGTAGCGCAAGGAGCAGATATTATTGTAGCTACGCCAGGGAGACTATATGATTTAGCATTGAGTAATGTGCTAAAGCTAAAATCTATTCAAAAACTAGTGATTGACGAAGTAGATATTATGCTAGATTTAGGATTCCGTTTTCAGTTACTTAATATTTTTGATTTGTTGCCAAAAGGAAGACAAAATATTATGTTTTCTGCAACAATGACTAATGATGTAGATGAACTAATTATAGATTTTTTTAAATCACCAAAAAAAATCTCTGTAGCTATAAGTGGTACTCCGCTAGATAATATTCAGCAAACTTCGTATGTAGTTACTAATTTCTATACCAAAGCAAATTTGCTAAATCACTTATTAGCTGATAGAGAGGTTTTTACTAAAGTGTTAGTTTTTGTTTCTAACAAACGAAGAGCAGATCTATTATTTGCTGCAGTAGAAGAAGTTTTTGGATCAGAAAGTTGTGTAATTCACTCCAATAAAACACAAAATTATAGGATTCGCTCTATTCGTCAGTTCGACCAGGGAAGTAATCGTGTTCTAGTTGCTACAGATGTCATGGCTCGAGGATTAGACTTAGATGGAATCTCGCATGTTATTAATTTTGACACTCCTTATTTTCCAGAAAACTATATGCATAGAATTGGTAGAACAGGAAGAGCAGAGCGTGAAGGGCGAACAATTTTATTTTCAACAGAAAAAGAGCAAGAGTCAAAAGAAAGAATTGAAGCCTTAATGAAGTATGAAATCCCTGTACTTGATTTTCCAGAAGAAGTAGAAATAACGAAACAACTCACAGAAGAAGAACGCCCAAAAGAAGATCAAGAAATATCAAAAAATAGAGTTTCTGAAGAATATATTCCTGGCCCTGCTTTTCACGAAAAGAGTGAAAAAAACAGTAAAACCAATCAAGGAGGTTCTTATAGGAGAGAGATTGCCAAAAAGTATAAAAAACCCAAAACTCGCGGCGACAAGAATTACAATATGAGAAATAAAAAGAAATAAAAATATTAGTTGCTTAATGCAATTAATTTAAAGATAATGCAACAATCTATCAATTATGTCCTATTATTCTAGATATCTAGTTCATTTTATTGTTATTCTTTATTATTTGTGTAATTTTAATAAATATTTTTAATTTAACCCCAATCAAGTTTTTCAATTTTCCAGTATTATGTTCCACAAAAATTTTTCAATTGTTTTAATAACTCTAATGTTTATGCAAACAATCTTCTCTCAAGAAGTAAAAAATGAGCCTCAAAAACCTTATCTAATAGGAAAGCCTTCAAAGGTAGAATATGTTGCATCAATTGCCTCAAGAATGAATGATTTAGTAAGACCAGATCTTCAACAACAAAAAGAAATGTTAGATGGAAGATCTTCCAAATATGACGTTGTTATTGGTAAGGGTTCAGAAGGAGATGATCCTTTAGCAAAATATTCTGATAACTTAAGAAATAGTATTCCTTCTAGAACACCCGAATTAGTTTTTGAGACAGGAGCTTCAAATTCTAGCCCTACAGATCCTTCAGGTGCCGTAGGACCCAATCATTATATTTCTGTAATTAATACCGCTTTTCAAATTTTTGATAAAAGTGGAAATTCTTTAACAGGTGGTTTGGTGTCTCCAAATCCTACCATTTTTCCATCAAGTGGCTGTTGTGATTTAACCGCTAGTTATGATAATGTTGCTGATAGATGGATTCTTAGTCTTCTAGGTGGTGGTGTTCAAGTAGCTGTCTCAGATGGGCCAGATGCATTAAACGATAGTTGGACGGTTTACAGCTATTCAGCCGTAAGCGATTATCAAAAATTATCTGTTTGGAGAGATGGATATTATATGACTGAAAATACAGGTAGTGCCAATAAATTACATGTATTTCAAAGAGACGCTATGATAGATGCTGCATCTGAAGGTACAGAACCTCAAATATTATCATTTTCATTACCAGGGTTGGTAACCAGTGGTTTTCACAGTCCTCAAGTGTTAAACATAAGTAACGATAATTGGCCAACAACAGGAGGTGCCACCGTAATGTATATGCAAGATGATGCTTGGTCTGGAGTAGATACAGATCATGTAAAATTATGGAATGTAGACATAGATTGGGAAACTCCAGGAGATTCTGAAGTTTCTGCAGCTGTAGAGTTAAGCACTACTGAGTTTGTTAGCGTATTTGATGGGGGTAGTTTTTCTAATTTACCACAACCAAATGGTGGGGCTACTGTAGATGCATTACAAGCAACCATTATGAATCAGGCACAATATAGAAAGTTTGCAACCTATAATTCTGCCTTGTTTAATTTTGTGATAGATGTAGATGGTTCAAGTACAAAACAAGCAGGAGTAAGATGGTATGAATTGCGTCAAACTGCAGATGGAGAACCATGGGAAATTTACCAAGAAGGAACCTACACAGCACCAGACAACAGGCATGCTTGGAATGCAAGTTTAATTATGGATGTGCAAGGAAATATAGGAATGGGTTATACAGGAATGTCTAGTGCAAACAGTACAGATGATAGTGTGCTACTTGGTTCTTATTATACAGGTCGTTATTCAGGAGACCCTATCAATGTAATGACAATAGACGAAGGAACAATCATGGCAGGAGATGCCAATATTTCTAGTACTCGTTATGGAGATTATAGTAAAATAGATGTAGACCCTGCCAACGACAAAAAATTCTGGTTTGTTAATGAAGTAATGTCTAATGGAAGAAAAAATATAGCAGGAGTATTTCAAATTGCAGCAAATGCGGCAAATGATGTAGCAGTAATTAGTTTAGATACCCCTGTGACAGGAATATTAACAAGTACTGAGACCATTACTGTTACCATTCGTAATTTTGGAGAAAACTCTGCAACAGGTTTTGATGTTAGCTATCAAGTAAATTCAGGAACTGTAATTACAGAGACATTTACAGAAACTATAGCGTCTAATGAATCAGTACAATTTACCTTTACCACAACAGCAGATTTGTCTTCAGAAGGGCAGGTATATAGTATCTTATCTTCTGTTACGTTAACTGGTGATGAAGACTCAAGCAATGATTCAATTACAACAGAAATTACTCACGTATATTCAAATGATATAGGAGTTACTGCAATTACTGGTCCAGATGATGGAGAAGCATTAACTAATGAGTCTGTTGTAGTTACAATCGAAAATTTTGGAACAGCAACTCAATCAAATTTTCAAGCTTCTTATTCTATTAATGGAGCTCCTTCAGTTTCAGAGAATGTTGCAGGTCCCTTAGATGCAGGAACTTCAATATCTTATACCTTTTCTACTTTAGGAAACTTCTCTATGGATGGAACCTATACTGTAGTAGCAGAAACATTATTAGCTTCAGACTCAGATATGACTAATAATTCGTTTCAAAGAGAGGTTTTAAACTCTGCATGTTATACAAGAATTAACGATACAGAAAATACGATAGGGCCAGATATTGGGGTAACAACATCTATAATTAATATGGATCAAAATGCTGTAATTACTGACCTAAACTTAACTTTGAATATTGCACATACTTGGGATGCTGATTTAGAAGTAAAATTAATTGCTCCAGACGGTGTTACCGAGATAATTCTATTTGAGGATATTGGGAGTAATGGAGATAATTTTACAAATACGGTTTTAGATGACGATGCTAGCACTGTTATAAGTGACGGAGAAGCACCTTTTACAGGATCGTTTAGTCCTACTGGTAGTCTAAGTGATTTAAATGGATTACTATCTGGAGGAGATTGGACTCTTTATATAAATGATGATGCAGATGGGGATGGAGGGACTTTACTTGATTGGTCTATTCAAATTTGTACTGAAGCCTCTCTTTCGGTATCTGATAATAAATTAGATGGAGAATTTAAGATTTTCAATAAAGGAAATAATCAGTTTGAAGTATCTCTCGCTAATACTTCTTCTTTTAATGATTTAGATTTAAATGTTTACAATATGGTAGGTCAAACACTGCTATGGAAAACCATTAAAAATACCTCAGGATTTTACTCTTATAAAATAGATATGTCTCGTGCTTCATCAGGAGTTTATCTTGTTAGATTAGGGAATAATAGCAATGCAACTATTAAAAGAATAGTGGTTGAGTAACAGTAAAAAAATGTATGATTAAAAAAGAGAGCATTCCTATAAATGCTCTCTTTTTTAATTAGTAGCTAAAATAACTTCTATAAGTGCTATTGGAGATGTGTTTTTACAACGATTTTTCATTCTTAATGGAAGAAACTTAAAATAGATGGTCTCTTTTTTTAAAGAAAAAGAAAGAAATTTTTCGTCTTCAATATTTACAGGATCATAGGTGTTATTTTTTGAATCAATGATTATCCAGCCACAATTTCCAGTATCTTTGGGTACTATTGAACCTAGTAAATATCCTTCCTTTTGATATGTTACTGCTGTTTTATTTGTAGTTAATTTTGTGCTCTCACAAGAGATCATTAGAAGTACTATAAAAAAAGTTAAAGCTATTAGTTTTAAATTTGGGTGTATCATAGGTCTAAATTTTAAAAAGTAAAAGATACTAAAATAATGCAAGTATTAACGCAACAAGAATTACACAATCTTGCCATGAATATAGTAGGTAAGAAGTTAGAAGAAATGGGCTATGAGTTTCAAGCCATCAACAGTCAGTTAAAAAGACACCCACAATTTGTATTGTTTAAAAAAGGAGAATCTCCTGTTTTTGTATTGGTAAAAGCTTCTAATAATATTCAGAATCCAGAAGAATATGATGTGCTATGGATGGAGACTTTTAAGGAACATGCTAAGAAACAGGACGCTAAAGTATGGTTTGCTGGTGTTGGAATAGCCAATGCAGAAAGTGTAGAAAATCCTGTTTTTAAAGACCAACCTTATTATGTGGCTTTTGAAGATTTTATTAAGATTTTAGAATAGAAAAAAGCATTACAAATTGTAATGCTTTTTTTTATTTTGAAATACTAATTATTACTCAGCTTTGGTTTCTAACATTTCAAAGAATTGACCAATTTTTGGTAAAATAATAATCTTAGTTCTTCTGTTTTTAGATTTATTAGCAGGAGTGTCATTTGGTGCTAGCGGTACATAACTACTTCTACCCGCAGCAATTAATCTACTTGGTGCTACAGCAAATCTAGATTGTAATATTCTAGTAATAGATGTAGCTCTTTTGGTAGATAAATCCCAGTTATCTTGGATAATATCATTTTTTATTGGAGTGGCATCTGTATGACCTTCAATCATTACATCCATTTCTGGCTGGCTGTTAATAACAGTAGCAACTTTTTCTAATACTGAATATGCTTTTTCAGTTACGGTGTAGCTTCCGCTTTTGAATAATAATTTGTCTGAGATAGAGATAAAAACAACTGTTTTTTCAACATTTATTTCAATATCTTCATCATCAATCCCTTCTTTTAGTTCTTTTTTCAAGTTAAAAGCTACTACAAGATTTAAGGAATCTTTTTTGGTAGCAGCAGCTCTTATTCTATTAATGTATTTGTCTTTTTTGCTCAATTGAGCCAAGGTTTCTTTAATATTATCAGTAGCTCCTTGTGTTAAAACTGTTAAGTTATCAACATATTCTAAGGTTTTCTTTTTATCATTTTTTAAATCAGCAATGATGCTATTTAAGTTTGCTACATCAGCATCACATTTTTCATTATCTATAACACATTTGGTCAAACTATTTTTAACGGCAAGTAGTTCGTCTTTAGCTTTGTCATGTTTTGCCTGTAGTGCTGCGTGTTCTTTTTGAGAAATACAAGAACTAATTAAAACTGAGGCAACTAGTAGTACAATTATTTTTTTCATTTTTATAATATTGATGATTACAACACAAAGTTAAAAATATTGACAGTATAATAAGGGTGATTAACAAAAATTTATGAACGATTTTTAAAAACTTTAAATTGTATCTTTATAAGCTAAAAATTAACGGATGAAAAAGGCTTTTTTTATTTTTTTATTTTCCTCACTTTTTACCCTTATCTCATGTAATAAAGAGATTAATACACCTATAAAACTTCAAGGATTTGTTTTTGGGACTTCTTACAATATAATTTATTACGATGTTGGTATTAGTTTTGAGGAAGAAATTATTCAATTATTTGAAGATATAAATAATTCAATTTCTACATACATCCCTACATCGGATATTTCTAGAATTAACAGTGGTGATTCGGGTGTTATTGTTGATACTTATTTTAAGGAAGTTTTTTCTAAATCTGAACGAATATTTAAAGAAACAAATGGGTATTTTGATCCAACAGTGGGAAATTTAGTAAACGCTTGGGGTTTTGGACCTGAAAAACCTTTGAATAATTTAGATAGCTCTAGCGTAAAAGACCTAATGAAGTTTGTTGGTTTTGACAAGGTTAAAATTGAAAATAATCAGGTCAATAAAAAATATTCTGAAACATATTTCGATTTTAATTCCATAGGTAAAGGATATGGTTTAGATATCATTGCACGTTTTTTAGAATCTAAAAAAATTAAAAATTATTTAATTGAAATTGGAGGAGAAGTAAGGGTCAAAGGAACGAAACCTGAGGGCAAAATTTGGACTGTGCAATTAGAAAATCCAAATACTGATGGAACTCGATCAGCATATACATATCTGCAATTAACGAATAGCTCTATGGCAAGTTCTGGGAATTATAGAAAATTTAGAATGGCACCTACAGGTGAAAAATATGTTCATACAATTAATCCAAAGACAGGATTTGCATTAGAAAGTAATTTATTAGCCGCAACAGTTATTGCTGAATTAGATTGTGCAGATGTAGACGCATATGCAACTGCATTTATGGCCATGGGATTAGAAAAAACAGTAAAATTTTTGGAAGCTAAACCATATTTAAAAGTGGTTCTTATTTATGTAAATGAAGCTGGTGACTTGGCTGAGTTTAGAAACTAATCTTTGTAAACAACAGGTAAAATTTCACCTTTCATTAATCGATATTTATCTGAAAGATCTGTGGAAATTTTTTTAGAATAAGCTATTTCTTTCACTTTAAAACCTACAGAACGTAACTTCTCAAAATAATCACGACCATAAACTCTTACGTGATCATATTGTCCAAAAATTTTGGCTCTCTCTTTTCTATCTGTTATAGAGTTGTCTTCAAACGTAGATTCACGATTTAAATCTTGAGGTATTTGAAAAACACCCATTCCACCTTTTTTCATGACTCTATATAATTCTTTCATAGCCTTGGTGTCGTCTTGTATATGTTCTAATACATGATTGCAAAATACTATATCAAAAGAATTATCATTAAAAGGTAAGTTGGTAATGTCTGCTTTTACATCAGCTATAGGCGAGTTTAAGTCTGCTGTAACATATTCGTGATTTAATTTTTTAAACCGAGTTACAAAACATTGTTCTGGAGCCATATGTAAAACTTTTTTCTTTGAAGTAAAGAAGTCAGTTTCATTGGTTAAATACAGCCATAACAATCTATGACGCTCTAATGAAAGTGTACTAGGAGATAATACGTTTGGTCTTTGAGTCTCATATCCATAGGGTAAAAATTTACGAAAACTATTGTTGTCTATGGGGTCAGTATATCTATTTCCTTTTAAATAATAGGCAATAAAAGGTTTTGCTACATAACTTAATTTGATAAGTAATGGGCGCGGAATTGTGTTTAATATGATTTTGAATAATTTCAAAAAATTAGTTTACAATTGTGATCGTCTAAACTCACTTTCTTCATCACTTTCAATTCCTAAAGCCTCATAAATATATTTAAAAGTAGATAGTAGCTCTGGTTTTCCATGTACAATTGCAATATCATGCTCAAAATGAGCACTAGGTTTTCCATCTTGAGTTAAAATAGTCCAGCCATCACTAAGTTGATTGATTTTGTGCGTGCCTAAATTAATCATGGGCTCAATAGCAACAACCATTCCATTGATGAGTTTTTTACCTCTACCACGTTTTCCATAATTTGGCATTTCAGGATCTTCATGCATCTTTCTTCCTAGGCCATGTCCTACAAGCTCTCTCACAACACCATAACCCCTGTCTTCACAATATTTTTGTATGGCATATCCTACATCACCAATTCTGTTTCCAGCTTTTAATTCACGAATTCCCTCGTACAAGCTTTGTTTGGTAACTTCTAGTAGTTTTTTAGTTTCCTCTTCTATTTCTCCAACAGCAAAAGTGTAGGCATGGTCTCCATAAAAACCATTTTTTAAAGCACCACAATCTATAGAAATAATATCTCCTTCTTGCAAAGGCTTATCATTAGGTATTCCGTGAACTACTTGAGCATTTGGACTCATGCAAAGTGTGTTTGGAAAATCATACAGACCTAAAAATCCTGGAATAGCATCTTGGGAACGAATATATTCTTCAGCTATTTTATCTAAAAACAAGGTAGTTACTCCTGGTTTTACCTCTTTGGCAAGAATTCCTAAAGTTCTAGAGACTACCAAGGCACTTTCGCGCATAATCTCTATTTCTTCAGTAGTTTTTACTTTAATCATAGTACGATTTAAAAGTGTAAAGATACTTTTAATTTTAAAAATATAGAGGAAGCATCCTTACTTCAAAAAAGAGAAAAAACCTTTTTTCTTTTTTATTTCAGGTTCATAGTTTAATAGTAGTTTATGAACAGCAGTCCATCCAATAAATCCTCCAATATTTCTGTCATCGACAAAAAAAGTTGCATTAATTTTTCTACTAATTTTACCATCAAATTCTTCTTCAGGATAGCTTTTATTGATTGCATAAAACTCAAGACCTTGTTGTTTACAAAAATCAACAGCTTCTTGAAGTTTCTTGTCAGTTCTGTATGTCCATAAGATTAAACGATGTCCTTCAGACTGTAATTTCTTCATGGTTTCGAAGGCAAAAATCATTGGTTTCCCAATATTTGGATATGCATCTTCTACGATAGTTCCGTCAAAATCAATGGCAATAATTAAGTGTTTATTTGGGAGCATTTATTTTTCGTATGAATGTTTATAGTTGTTTTTTCGTATTATTTTTAAAATATCTTTTTCAATTATCTCTATAGAATGCTCTACAAAACGACCAATTTCTTTTCCGTTTTCATAAAAAATAAAAGTGGGTGTATGTTTTATGGAATAGCCTTTCTGAAGATTATTTGGTGTTTTTTTTCCTATAGTAATTCCAATCATTTGAAAGTTATTTGTAAAATCAAATGCTGCTAATTCCATAATTTTATAGAATCTTGGCAGTTCTCTTTTACTATCATGACACCAACTTCCTATAAAAGCTTTTACAGAAACATCTTTTATCCTTTTTTTAATTTTTTGAACTATTTTTTGATTAGGACGATAGTCTTCATAGTTTTTTAAAAACCAATCTTTGTGTTTGCCTTTTAAGAAATCTGACTTATCAATATAACCAATTAAGTTACCATTTATATCTTCATTTTCTTGCCCATTTGCTAATGAAAATAAACATAAAAAGAATAAAAATAAAAGTTTTTTCATATTATAACAGAGATTTTCTTGTCATTTCTTTTGGTTGTTCAACACCCATTAATTCTAAAATTGTTGGAGCAATATCTCCTAACACTCCATCTTTTATTAATTTTATTTCTTTGTCTATAAGAATAATAGGAACCGGGTTGGTGGTATGAGCAGTGTGTGGGCTTCCGTCTGGATTCATCATTGTTTCACAGTTACCATGATCAGCTATTAGAATAGTGGTGTATTCGTTTTCCAAACCTGAAGTTATTACATCTTTTGTACAATGATCTACCGTTTCACAAGCTTTTACTGCAGCATCAAACACACCAGTATGCCCTACCATATCTCCGTTGGCAAAATTTAAACATACAAAATCTACGTCTCCTTTTTCTAACTCAGGGATAATAGCATCTCTAATTTCATAAGCACTCATCTCTGGCTTTAGATCATATGTTGCTACTTTTGGAGAAGCACAAAGTAATCTTTTTTCCCCAATGAACTCTTCCTCTCTTCCACCTGAAAAGAAAAAAGTAACGTGAGGGTATTTTTCAGTTTCGGCAATTCTAATCTGGGTTTTTTTTGCGGTTTCTAAAACTTCACCTAAGGTATTTTCTATATTGTCGCTATTGTAAATAACTTTAATGTCTTTAAATGTTTTATCATAATTGGTAAGTGTTACAAAATACAGTGATCGTTTTTTCATTAAAAACTCATCATTGTCTCTCTGACTTAAAACATTGGTGAGCTGCCTTCCTCGGTCTGTTCTAAAATTAAAGAAAATGACTACATCATCTTCTTTAATAGTGGCTTTTGGATTTCCATTTTCATCAATCATAATGATGGGCTTGATGAATTCATCTGTTATATTATTCCCATAACTTTTTTGAATGCTCTGATCTGCATTAGTTGAGTTCTCTCCAATCCCGTTAACTAATGCATCATACGCTAGCTTAACTCTTTCCCATCTCTTGTCTCTATCCATTGCATAATATCTTCCAGTAACTGTTGCCAGTTCACCAGTAGTTTTTTTCATATGCTCTTGTATATCATGTATGAAATAAGATCCCGATTTTGGGTCACAATCTCTTCCATCAGTAAAAGCATGTAAGAAAACATTCTTTATATCATGATCATTTGCAGCATCTAATAAACCCTTTACATGATTGCTGTGAGAATGAATTCCTCCATTAGAAACTAAGCCTAGTAAATGAATATTTTTATGATGTTCTTTTGCGTATTTAAAAGCGTTTAATAATTCTTTTTCTTTTGATAATTCACCTTCTCTTACAGCAATATTAATTTTTGCCAGATTTTGATAAACTATTCTTCCAGCGCCTAAATTCATATGACCTACTTCAGAATTCCCCATTTGTCCTTCAGGCAAACCTACATGCATACCATCTGTTCTTAATTCAGACGATGGATATTGATCGTATAATGAATTTATATAAGGTGTTTTGGCATTAAAAATTGCAGAAACATTTGGATCTTGAGTGATGCCCCAGCCGTCTAAAATTAGTAAGATTACTTTCTTATTCATGGTGTGTTTTAAAGTGTAAAAGTAAGAAAGATTTTTAGGTGTTTGTTAAAATTTTGCGAAACCGATAAAGTAAATTATGATAACAATTAGAATAAGAAAGATACTTGTTTTTCTAATAAGGTCTTTTTTGTTTTCTCTTGTTATGTTCTCTCAGATATTTCTTGGCTGTTTCTTAGAGACATTTTTATAAAAAATAATCTTGTTTTTTTTGAATAGCTCCCATTTTTCTCTAATTTTTTAAAAGTACTCTTTCGAGTTCTTTTATTATTTTTGATACTCATTACCATAGCTGCAATAGAACTCATACTCATTATTAACTAGCGTTACTTATTAGTAATAGAAAACATTAAAACGTTACCAAATTTGGGTATTTATAACTGTAAAATGTGTAATTTTATAGACTAATTTAGAATTTAAACACTGATTTATTATGAGTTTATTTGGAATGTTTAGCAATAAAGATGCTACAAAGAAGATAGAAGAATACTTGCAAAAAGGTGCTATTGTCTTAGATGTAAGAACTCTACCAGAATGGAATGAAGGTCATATTAAAGGATCAAAGCATCTTGTTTTAAATAGTATTCCTGAAAATATTGAAAGTATTAAAGGATTCAAAAAACCAATAATAGCAGTCTGTAAAAGTGGAGGTAGAAGCCAGAGTGCTACAGATTTTTTATCACAGCATGGATTAGATGTCATTAACGGAGGCCCTTGGCAAAATGTAGCTAAATATATTGATTAACTATAATTATTAAAGCCTTATTCTCGAAACATTTGAAGCTTTTTGTTAAGCCTTAAAGAATGAGTTGATTTTCTCACCAATTGCATATATGACTCCTAGTAAAGCTCCAGTAAATGCTCCCATAATAGCTGGATCAAAATAATGACCAGTAATCCAATATTTTACATAGAATACAATGACTCCTATAAAAATTGAAATTATAAAAACTTGTAATCTAGATTTTGATAAATGACCATAAATAGAAGTTAACATGCCAACTATAATTGATGTAGCAGTAATTTTTGACCAAAGCATATCAAACATAGAAGGGATAGAAGAAAGAAAAAATGAAGTTATTAGCATTCCTATTATTGTGCCAGAAAACATTCCTACAGCAATTTTTTTTATCATTTGGGGTAAATTTTTATAAAACTACCTTAAATATTTTAATAATTAAAAAAATATATGGGTAAATTTTTCTTGAAGTTGTTTTATTTTTTGTTCAGTAGATTTAATGAATTCTTTATATGATAAAGATTCAGAATTAAATGGTTTATGTTCTAAATTTCTTTGAATTTTCTTTATTTGTTGCATTATTTGTAATGCTTCATTAGACAACCAGTTTTCTGAAAATTTCTCCCAAATATAATTTATAGCACTATTATTTGGATGAATCATGTCTTCTTTATAAAAACGATAGTCACGTAATTCATCCATCATGATCTCATAACTAGGAAAATAGAAAGAATTTTCATGAGACTTGATAACTTGGTGTAATGCTGTAATTAAGTGAGCTTTACTCTGTTGATTTTCTATAAACCCATCTTTTATGTGACGAACTGGAGATACTGTAAAAATGAAATTTGTGGTTGGGTTTATCTCTTTGATTAAAGAAATCATTACTGTTATACTTTCAATAATTTCGGTTATTGATAATAGTTCTTTTTGAAATTTATCTTGAGGAACTTTGTGACAATTAGCTACAGCTAATCCAGATTCTTTAAGCCTATAGACCCATGAGGTTCCTAGCGTAATAATGATATGTGTACTGCTTTTTAGTGATTTATTTGTTGATATTGAAGCTTTATCTAGTTGCTGTATGATTTCCTCTTTTGAAGAGTAACTTAGCTGAGAATGTGCCTCAAAAGACTGCCAGCGTTCATTTAAAAAAAAGACATCTTTTTTAGTATATTTTTTTTTATTAATAGCATTTTTAATAATTGTTTCAATTGCTTTTGGATGAAATAAAATACCAAACGGATTTTGAACCGACTGAAATTTTAAATAACGAAACTTCTTTCCAATATTCTCAGAAAAACAGGAGCCCAGTAAGATAATTTTTGAATTATAATCTATAAGGTTATTGGTTTCTTTAGAAAATGGTATGTGAGTTTGAAGATTCAAAAACTAGTATTTGGCGTGACATGTAGGGCACTCAAAACTAGAGTTACCTTTTTTAAGTCTGATTCCATCAATATGAGTCACTACAAATTTTTGAATAAACCCATGGTTTGCTTCATGATTGTTTACATCAATTTGCTTGTCTTTATAGAGTTCTCTAATTTCATGATCATATTCTTGTGATCCCCAGCAATTAGGGCAGACGCCTTCTAAAACTTCATTTTTAGTTTCTTTTGCTGGTTTTTTGAAAAAAGAAATCAATGCTTCTATCATGATATTACTTTTATTGTAGATAGGTTATTGCTTTTTCTAAAGCTTCATCTATACCTGCTGGTTTTTTACCTCCTGCAGTTGCAAAAAATGCTTGTCCACCACCACCACCTTGAATATATGTACCTAACTCTCTAACAATAGCTCCCGCATCTAAATTTTTATCAGCTACAATTTCTTTAGAAACATAGCAGGTTAAAATAGCTTTTCCATTATTCTCAGCTCCAAACAATAAGAATAAATTTTTAAATTCATTTCCTAATTCAAAAGCTAATGTTTTTATACCATTAGCATCTAAATCAACTTTTTTTGCTAAAAACTGAACACCATTTATTTCTTGAAGTTCGTTTCTTAACTCACTTTTAAGGTTCTTTGTTTTTGCTTTTAACAACTGATCTAGTTGTTTTTTTAAGGTATTATTTTCATGTTGTATGGCAAGAAGTGCTTTTACAGGTTCTTTAGGATTGTTAAGTAACTCTTTTAGTTCATGAAAAACACTATTATTTTCTAAATAATATTCTTTTGTAGCATCCATAGTAATAGCTTCAATTCTTCTAATTCCAGCTGCAACAGCTCCTTCAGATTTAATTTTGAAATGCCAGATGTCTGAGGTGTTTGTAACATGAGTTCCACCACATAATTCAACAGATTGTCCAAATCGAATAGATCTTACAGTGTCTCCGTATTTTTCACCAAATAAGCTCATGGCACCATCAGCAATAGCTTCCTCTTTTGGAATAGTTCTTTTTTCTATTAAGGGCAATTTTCCTTCAATTCTTGCATTTACAAAGTTTTCTACATCACGTAATTCATCAACAGTTAATTTAGAGAAATGAGAAAAATCAAATCGTAAATGTTTAGAATGTACCGCACTTCCTTTTTGTGCCACATGAGTTCCTAGAACTTCACGCAAAGCTTGGTGGAGAAGATGAGTAGCACTATGGTTAGCAGAAGTTCTTTGACGCTGCTTTTGATCTACAACAGCTGTGAAAGGCTCTCGTACATTTTTTGGTAAATTTTCGGTAAAGTGAATGATAACATTATTCTCTTTTTTTGTATTTAAAACATAAAGTACATCACCATGAATATCTTCTAAATATCCTTTGTCTCCTACTTGCCCTCCACCTTCAGGGTAGAAAGGAGTATGGTTAAAAACCAATTGATATTGATCTCCTTCTTTTTTTGATGATACTTTTCTGTATCGAGTTATTTTTACGTCTGCTTCTAAAGAATCATAGCCAACAAAACCTTCTTCGGTATTGTTTATTAGATCAGTCCAATCATCTGTAGAAGATTTACTGGCAGAACGAGAGCGTTCTTTTTGTTTTTTCATTTCAACATGAAAATCGTCTTCATTTAAAACAAAACCTTTTTCACGAAGAATTAGAGAGGTTAAGTCTATCGGAAACCCAAATGTATCATACAATTCAAAAGCTTTCTTACCTGAAACTTCTTTAGAATCTGCAGTATTAATAATTGTATCTAATAATACAAGTCCTTGATCTAATGTTCTTAAAAAAGAAGTTTCTTCTTCTTTAATTACATTTTCAATTAATTGTTTTTGAGTATTTAATTCTGGGAATGCTTTTCCCATTTTTTTAGAAAGTATGTCTACCAACCTATAAATAAATGGTTCTTTTTTGTGAAGAAATGTAAACCCGTAACGAACAGCCCTTCGTAAGATTCTACGTATTACATAACCGGCTCCTGTATTGCTTGGTAACTGTCCGTCTGCAATTGAAAATGCAACGGCTCTAACATGATCTACAATTACTCTTATGGCAATATCCTCTTTTTCATTTTCACCATAGGTTACAGACGAAATTGCTTCTATTTCTCTAATTAAGGGAATAAAAATATCGGTATCATAATTTGATTTCACGTCTTGTAAAACCATACAAAGGCGTTCAAAGCCCAACCCTGTATCAATATGTTTTGAGGGTAATTCTTCTAGTTCACCCGTTGCTTTTCTGTTGTATTGCATGAAAACGAGGTTCCATATTTCTACAACCTGTGGATGATCCATATTAACCAAACTCTTACCGTCAACTCTTGCTTTTTCTTGATCGGTTCTAATATCAACATGAATTTCTGAACATGGACCACATGGACCCTGCTCTCCCATTTCCCAGAAATTATCTTTTTTATTTCCTCTTAAAATACGATCTTCAGGGATGATTTCTTTCCAGATATCATAAGCTTCTTGGTCTATTGGTAAATTATCATTGTCTGTACTTCCTTCAAAAATAGTTACATATAAGATATCCTGAGATATTCCGTACACTTCTGTTAGTAATTCCCAAGCCCAAGAAATGGCTTCTTTTTTAAAGTAATCGCCAAAACTCCAGTTTCCTAACATCTCAAACATGGTGTGATGATAAGTGTCATAACCAACCTCTTCTAGATCATTGTGTTTTCCAGAGACACGCAAACATTTTTGAGTGTCAGAAATTCTAGCATTCTTAGGAATACTATTTCCTAAAAAATACTCTTTAAAAGGAGCCATACCAGCATTGGTAAACATCAAGGTTGGGTCGTCCTTTAAAACCATGGGAGATGAAGGAACAATTTGATGTGATTTTTCTTTAAAAAAATCTAAAAATTGTGAACGAATTTCTTGAGATTTCATAAATCAAAAGTTGAATTTCTTTGCTATTAATGATATTAAATTTTCACCTTAAATGAATCAAAATTATAGTTAGTGAAACATTTTGTAAATTTGCTTTTATTATTTGATAGAGATCTAATTTTACGAGTACTCTATTGTAAACAAAAGTAGCATATTTAGTTGTATGGCAAAAGTAAAATATTATTACGATTCAGAAACCTTAAGCTATCGAAAGATAGAGCAAAGCAAAGGAACTATTTCTAAGATAGTGGTTCTAATTACATTTAGTACCCTTTTAGTAATGCTCTCAGGTTTTATAGTATTGAGTCAATTTCTTAAAACACCAAATCAATTAGCTCAAGAGAGAGAATTAGAAAATCTAAAATTTAATTATGAACTATTAAATAAACGATTGGATGAAAGTTCTTCTGTATTGTCTCAATTGCAACAAAGAGACAACAATATTTACAGAGCTTATTTTGAAGCAAATCCAATTCCAGAAGAACAACGAAAAGCAGGATTTGGAGGAGTAAACAGGTATCTTTATTTAAACGGTTATGACAATACTAAGTTGGTAAAAAATGCAACTAAAAAATTAGATATTCTATCAAAGCAATTAGTTGTGCAATCTAAATCTCTAGATGAAATAGTTTCTTTAGCCAAAGAGAAAGAAACCATGTTGGCTTCTATACCTGCTATTATGCCAATAAAAAAGGAAGATTTGTCCTATGTAGCCTCTGGTTTTAAATATAGAATGCATCCAATTTTAAAGATTCGAAAATTTCACAAAGGAATGGATTTTAAGGCTTCAACAGGAACGCCAATTTATGCCTCTGGAAATGGAAAAGTTTCTTTAGCCCAGAGAAGTGCCACTTTTGGAAAAGTTGTTTATATAGATCATGGCTTTGGGTATAGAACAGTGTATGCACACATGAGTAAGATTGCAACTAGAAAAGGAAGAAAAGTTAAACGAGGAGATATTATAGGGTATGTGGGAAATACAGGAAGGTCTGTAGGCTCTCACTTGCACTATGAAGTTCATAAAAACGGACGCGCATTAAACCCTATAAATTTTTATTACGGAGATTTAACACCAGAAGAATTTTTAGCAATGCAAATTGCCTCTGAAGAAGAGGGTCAATCTTACGATTAATAGCATACTATGCACATAGACTTACCCGAAAAAAGATATTATAAGATAGGAGAGGTGGCAAAAGCCTTTTCTGTAAATACTTCATTAATTAGGTTTTGGGAAAAAGAATTTGAAATTATCAAGCCAAAAAAAAATGCAAAAGGAAATCGTTTATTTACTTCAAATGATGTCTCCAATTTTAAACTCATATATAACCTCGTCAAAGAAAGGGGTTTTACTTTAGAGGGGGCGAAACAAAAATTAAAGAAAAATCCGCTCGGTACGATAAATAATCATGAAATCGTAAGTAGATTAGAATTTGTAAAAGCAGAACTAATTAAGATAAAAAATCAATTATAAAATACTATGCGCGCATAGTATTTTATAATTATTTGTCCTATCTTCGTAGGATTAAGTTAAAATTAAACATCAATTTTTAAAAACGTTAAAATAGTATGGCTGAAAAGTATGTAGATATAGACACCTTAAAATACCTTCTTTACGATGTTCACAACCTAGAAGAATTACTTGTTAGAGATCGCTTTCAAGACCATGATAAAGAATCGCTTGACATGTTTATAGATTCAGTCAAAGAATTTGCTGACAGAGAGTTGTTTCCTTACGTCAAAGAAATGGACGAACATCCAGCATATCATAAAGACGGAAAAGTATTTGTTCACGATCAAGTAAAAACAATGATGCATAAAGGTGGAGAAATGGGTCTTATTTCGGCCCCTTTTAATTATGAAGATGGTGGAATGCAAATTCCTTTTTTATCTCATACAGCCGCTACCTATATTTTAGATGCTGCCAACAATCATTTGCCTGGCTATGCAGGATTAACTCAAGGAGCAGCAGAATTAATTATCCATTTTGCAACTAAAGAATTAAACCAGGCCTACGTGCCAAATATGTTATCTGGTCAATGGGGAGGAACCATGTGTTTAACAGAACCTCAGGCAGGAAGTTCTCTATCAGATATTGTTACAAAAGCAACTCCAACAGAGGATGGTTTTTATAAAATTTCTGGGCAGAAAATTTTTATTTCAGGAGGAGATAATAATTTTACTGAAAACGTTGTTCATCTAGTATTGGCAAGAATTGAAGGGGCTCCGAAAGGAACCAAAGGAATTTCTCTATTTGTGGTTCCAAAGAATCGGCCAACTACTTCAGGGGCATTAGAATTTAATGATGTTACAACTGTTGCAGATTTTCAGAAAATGGGGCAACGAGGGTATTGTACCACCCACCTAGGTTTTGGAGATGCAGATGACTGTAAGGGATGGATTGTTGGTGAACCTAACCAAGGATTAAAGTATATGTTTTTAATGATGAATTCTGCAAGAATTGCTGTTGGAAGAGGAGCTTCTGCTATTGCTTCTGCGGCATATCAAGCATCATTACAGTATGCAAATGAACGTCCTCAAGGAAGAAAATTATCAAGTAATGGTAAGAAAAATCCAGAAGAAAATCAAGCATTAATTATAGAACACCCAGATGTTAGAAGAATGCTTTTAATGCAAAAAGCGGTCGTAGAAGGATCTATGAGTTTGGTTTTTTTAGCGGCAAAATATTACGACATCATAGAAACTGCAACTTCACCAGAGGAAAAAGAGAAATATAATTTGTTGTTGGAAATGATTATTCCAATTGTAAAAACATATCCATCTGAAGCTGGAGCTGCTGCTGTAAATAACGGTTTACAGGTTCTAGGGGGCTACGGATTTTGTGCAGATTTTATTTTACAACAATACTACAGAGACATACGAATATCTGCTTTATACGAAGGAACTACAGGGATACAATCTCAAGATTTATTAGGTAGAAAAGTAACCATGAGTAATGGTAAGGCATTGCAATTACTTTCTGCTGAAATTATGATAACAATCAATGAAGCAAAAGAAATAGAAGGCTTGCAATCGTATGCAAACACTCTTGAAGCAAAACTACAACTCACTCAAAAAGTATTGGGTCATTTAATGCCTCATGCAATGAAAGGTGATTACGAAAGATACCTAGCAGATGCCTCTATTTTTATGGAATTCTTTAGTTTAATTTTAGTGGGTTGGACTTGGTTAGATCTAGGAGTAAATGCCACAAAAGCAATGAGTGCTGATGGTAAATATTCAAAAGAATTTTACGAAAGTAAAATACATACCATGAAATATTTCTTTACTTATGAATTGCCAAAAACATCAGGACTATCAGAGATTCTATTTAATACTGAATCTATTACTATAAAAAAAGACACAGAACCCGTAATTTAATGAACGCACATCAACAATTTAATTTAGAAGGCAAGGTTGCTATTATTACTGGATCTAGTAAAGGAATAGGAAAAGCTATTGCAAAAGGCTTAGCTGAAAAAGGAGCCAGTGTTGTTATAAGTAGTAGAAGTCAAGAAGCTTGTGATGAAGTTGTAAAAGAATTTACAGCTCTTGGATTAAAAGCCATCGGAATAGCTTGCCATATTGGTAAAGAAGATCAAAGAAAAGCTTTAGTAGATCATACAATTAAAGAGCTAGAGCGTATTGATATTTTAGTAAATAATGCTGCAATTAATCCGGTTTTTGGACCTATTGAAGATGTAGATCCAGCAATTTTTGATAAGATTATGGATGTAAATGTAAAAGCACCTTGGGCATTGTCTAATCTAGTATTGCCTCATATGCAAGAACATAAAAACGGAAGTATTATTAATATAGCATCTGTGGAGGCGCTAACTCCTGGTCTTGGATTAGGATTGTATAGCACAAGTAAAGCAGCTATTTTAATGCTGACTAAAAACCAAGCGAAAGAATGGGGGCAACACGGAATAAGAGCCAATGCCATTTGCCCAGGACTTATACAAACAAAATTTAGTGCTGCCTTGTGGACTAACGAAAAACTATTGAATAAAGTACAAAAAACCATCCCAAGCGGACGCATGGGGCAGCCTGAAGAAATGGTAGGAATTGCAAGTCTACTAGCTTCAGATGCGGGCTCTTATATGACTGGAGGAGTGTATACGGCAGATGGTGGATATATGATTGCAGGTTAGGTAGCTGACCATACATTAGAATGCAATGGATGAATTAAAATCATTCTATGTTCAATAATACTCCATAAAAACGACACTTACTAATACTGAAAACGAACCATGAACTTCGAATATTCACAAAAATCAAAAGACTTACAGGTAAAACTTACCGCTTTTATTGAAGAACATATTGTTCCTGTAGAAGCAGAGTTCCATGCTTTTCAACAGAACACAGAAAACTTATGGAAACGTTGGCCTAAAACAGAAGAACTCAAACAAAAAGCCAAAAATGCAGGATTGTGGAACCTTTTTTTACCCAAAGATTATGGAGATTTAAGCCCTGGTTTAACCAACCTAGAATATGCCCCATTAGCAGAAATTATGGGGAGAAGAATTTGGATTTCAGAGATATTTAATTGCTCGGCACCAGATACTGGAAATATGGAAGTATTGGCAAAATACGGAAATGATGCACAAAAAGATGCATGGTTAACTCCTTTAATGGCAGGAGAAATTCGCTCTGCATTTTTAATGACAGAACCAGAAGTAGCCTCTTCAGATGCCACAAACATAGAAACTTCTATTGTTTTAGAAGGAGATGAATATGTAATTAACGGTAGAAAATGGTGGTCTAGTGGAGGTATGGATCCTCATTGTAAAGTAGCAATTGTTATGGGGAAAACAGACCCAACTGCTTCTAGACACCAACAACAAAGTATGGTGTTGGTTCCCTTAGACACTCTAGGAGTTGAAATCATCAGGCCCTTATCTGTATTAGGGTTTTACGATTCTCCAGAAGGACATGCGGAAATTGTTTTAAACAATGTTCGTGTTCCTAAAGAAAATTTAATTTTAGGTGAAGGGAGAGGATTTGAAATTGCTCAAGGACGATTAGGCCCAGGTAGAATTCATCATTGTATGCGTTTGGTAGGAATGGCACAATATGCGTTAGAACTCATGTCGCAAAGAACCTTAGAACGAGAAGCTTTTGGAAAGAAGTTTGTAGATTTTAGTAGTATACGTCATGAAATTGCCAAATCTCAATGTGAGATAGAACAAGCACGTTTGCTCACATTATCTGCAGCCGATAAGATGGATAAATTAGGAAATAAAGAGTCTAAAGATATTATAGCAATGATAAAAATTGTGGCACCCAAAATGGCTTTAAAAGTTATTGATAGAGCGATGCAAATTTTAGGAGGAAAAGGTGTTGGACCAGATACGCAATTAGCACACTATTTTGCGATTGCAAGAATGCTTAGATTGGCAGATGGCCCAGATGAGGTGCATATGTATCAGTTAGGAAAAAGTGTTATTAGAACTCACGGAAAACTGTCATAATGTCTAATCAAGAAGTACGAAAAGGAGAAGAGTTACCAGCGGTAAAACTTAAACAGTTTTTACAAGAAAACCACTTGATTGGCTCTATAGAGAGTGAATTATTTGTGAAGCAATTTACCCACGGATATTCTAATCTCACCTATCTCTTATCTATAGAAAACAAAGAATATGTGTTGCGTAAACCGCCTATAGGTGCTATTAAAAGAGGTCATGATATGAGTCGTGAGTTTAAGGTGCAATCTGCAGTTAAAAAAGAGTTTTCTAAAGTTCCTAAGATGTTTGCATATACAGATGATGCTGCTGTTTTAGGAAGTGAATTCTACATTATGGAGAAAGTAGAAGGAATTATCTTAAATTTTAAGGAAGCAAAAAAAAGAGATATTCCAGCAAATGACTATAAGACAATTGCCAATGCTTGGTTAGATACTTTTACTGAATTACATCAGCTAGATTATGACGCCATTGGTTTAACAAATTTAGGAAAGCCAGAAGGATATGTAGAAAGACAAGTAACCAATTGGGGAAAGCAATACCTAAAAGCAGCAACCAAGGATGTTCCTTCAGCAGAGAAGGTCATGCAATGGATGCAAGAAAATCAACCAAAAAACTACCAACATTGCTTAATTCACAACGATTATAAATACGATAATGTTGTTTTTAAAGACAATTCTTGGAAAGAAATTACCGCTGTTTTAGATTGGGAAATGGCCACGCTCGGAGATCCATTAATGGATCTAGGAACTTCATTAGGATATTGGACTTTAGCATCTGATCATGATTTTGTAAAACAAGGAATTCCTTCGCCAACAATTTTTGAAGGAAATCCAATGAGAAGTGAAATTGTAGCATCATACGCAAAAAAATCTGGAAGAGATATTCATAATATCGTATTTTATTACGTGTTTGGATTGTTTAAAATAGCAGTAATAGCACAACAAATATATTATAGATATAGTAAAGGCTTAACATCAGATCCTCGTTTCGCTAACTTGGATAAAGCAGCAGAATTGTGTTGTAATTTGGCCTTAAAATCTATTAAAACTAATTCAATAGACTAGAGATGAGTGAGCAATTAAATCAAAAAAATATTTTCAAAAAGTTACAAGATTTTTCTGATAGCAGACCTGTTTTTATGCTCAATTATTTGAATTATAAAGAAACAGTAGATGAAACTGGAAAAACAGGAAAAGAAGCGTATGCAGATTATTTACAAGCAGCAGTTCCTTTTTTTGAAACAATTAATGCCGAGATTATCTTTAAAGGATCACCACTCGCAACCATCTTAGGACCTTCTGATGAGCCACTTTGGGATGAAGTACTGATTGTGAGATATGCCAATAAAAATGAGTTTATGAAATTGATGGCAATGAAAGATTATCCTAGAGATCTAAGAGCTTTGGCATTGTCAGATTCGCGATTAATTTTTTGTAAGTAACTTGATGTCTGAGCTAAGTCGAAGACACTTTTAAAGAATTGTGATTTCGACTCCGCTCAATCACCTAAATTTAAATTATATAAAATGGAAGTAAAAAATAAAATAGTGATTATTACAGGAGCGGGTTCAGGAATTGGAAAAGCAGCGGCTATTCATTTTGCTCATCATGGTGCAAAAGTAGTAGTTTCTGATATTAATTTAGAAAATGCAAAAAAAGTAGCAGATGAAATTGTAACAAATGGAGGAGAATCGCTACCTATAAAAACAGATGTTACTAAGTTTGAAGAAGTAGAAGACTTGCTAAAACAAACAGTTAACAAATATAAATCATTGGATGTTATTGTAAATAATGCAGGGATTGGCCCTAGTTTACTACCAACTCACAAGTCTAGATTAGAAGATTGGGACAGGGTTATAGCTGTAAACCAAACAGGAGTTTTTTATTGTATGAAAGTAGCAATACAACAGTTTTTATTACAAGGACATGGTAATATTGTGAATATAGCATCTTTAGCAGGCTTAAAAGCCTCCCCTAATAATATTAGTTATAGTGCTAGTAAATTTGCAGTAGTAGGAATGACAAAATCGGCTGCTATGGAATATGCAACTAAAAATATACGAGTAAATGCGGTTTGTCCTGGTTATACAGAATCGGCATTATTAGATCAATTAATAAATGCAAAACCAGAAATGGATGCCATTTTAAAGAGTGTTATTCCAATGAAACGCTATGGTAAGGCTAAAGAAATTGCGGATGCTGTAGTATGGTTAGCTTCAGATCAAACAAAATTTATGACAGGTCAAACAATTACCTTAGATGGTGGAACATCTTTGTAGAAATTAAATAATTTATAACTATAAAATAGAGAACAAATGAAAAAGTGGCTTCCATTAATAATTATATTAGTAGTGCTATATGTTGGGTATAGCTGGGCAAAAGGAATAAACAATACTGCAGTTGTAAATCAAGAAGATGCAAAAGCTGCATGGTCTAATGTTGAAAGTGCCTATCAACGAAGAAATGATTTGATTGGCAACTTAGTAAAAACGGTACAAGGCGCAGCAGATTTTGAAAAATCAACATTAACTGAAGTTGTAAATGCAAGAGCTAAAGCAACATCTACAACCATTAATGCGGGGAATTTAACAGGAGCAAGTTTAGCTCAGTTTCAACAAGCACAGTCCGGCTTATCAAGTGCCTTGTCTAAGTTGTTGGTAGTGGTAGAAAAATACCCAGATTTAAAATCAAATCAGAATTTTTTAGAACTACAAAATCAGTTAGAAGGAACTGAGAATCGAATTAAGATGGAGAGAGATCGATTTAATGGAAAAGTAAACCAATACAACAAACATATTAAAGTATTTCCTAATAGCGTTTTAGCAGGAGTATTTGGTTTTGAGGGCATGGATCTTTATTCATCGAATCCTGGATCAGAAAATGCAGTAGAGGTAAATTTTGACTTTAATAATAAAGAATAATGTCAAAAAACACACCTTTTGTTTCTACCCAAGATGAAGAAGCGATTGTGGCTGCTATTCAAGAAGCAGAGAAAAATACTTCTGGCGAAATACGAGTTCATATAGAAGCACATACAGACGAAGATCATTACGAACATGCAAAGAAAGTTTTTGATGAATTAAAGATGCATGAAACCGAATTAAGAAATGGAGTGCTCTTTTATATAGCAGTAAATGATCATAAATTTGTGATTCTTGGCGATCAAGGAATTAATGATAAAGTAGCAGATAATTTTTGGGATACAACAAAAGAAATGATGCAAAATTATTTCAGAAAAGGAGCATTTAAAGAAGGTCTCGTTGAAGGTATATTAAAGGCAGGTCAAGAATTGAAAATTCATTTTCCTTATCAAGATGATGATACAGATGAATTGTCTAACGAAATCTCTAAAAGCTCATGAAAAACATCTTATTAGTTGTATTTTTTGGACTTTTCTTTGCAGGCAGTAGTCTGGCGCAATATGAAATTCCTGATGTTCCAAAAAAGCAGACCAGCGTTTATGATTATTCAAAAGTGCTATCTTTATCAGAAGCAACAAGTTTAGAGCAAAAGCTACTCCGGTATTCAGCGTCTACATCCACACAAATTGTAGTGATTGTAATTAACTCAACAAATGGAGAAGATATTAATTATCTAGCTGCCAACTGGGGAGAAAAATGGAAAATTGGTCAAAAAGACAAAGACAATGGTGTTTTATTGTTGTTAGCTAAAGGAGACCGAAAAGTTGCCATTCAAGCAGGAAGAGGAACCGAGGGAGCTCTTACAGACTTGATGTCTAAAAGAATCATAGAATCACGTATTATACCCGAATTTAAAAGAGGAAATTATTATAAGGGCTTAGATAAAGGCACTGATGGAATTTTTGAAGTATTAATTGGAGAGTTTAAAGAAACTAGAAAACGAAAAAGTAAGAAAAAAGGAAAAGGCTTTTCAGGAGTTCTTCCATTTATAGTAATTGTTTTCCTATTTTTTGCTTTTAGAAACAGAGGAGGCGGAAAAAATGGTGGGAGAAGATCTGGGTCAGGTGCTTTATTAGACATTCTTATTTTAAGCAGCATGGGAAGAAGTGGCGGATTTGGAGGCGGAAGTTCTTCAGGAGGTAGCTTTGGTAGTGGAGGATTTGGTGGCGGATTTGGTGGCGGAAGTTTTGGAGGCGGAGGTGCCTCTGGGAGTTGGTAAAATTATTCTAGACACACTTTTTATCTACATCCGGAGAAGGTCTGTATGCATAGTATTGCAGTACTTCTTCTAAAGCTATTTTAAGTGCTTTGTTAATGGGTATAATCATGTTTCCTAAGTTAAAATCTATCTGATTTAATTGCATATAATACTCTGTAAATACAGGTACATACAATCCTTTTGTAATTGCCTCAGCAGTTGAGTTATAGATATCTGTTTGATCTTCTTTAATAATTTTACAGGTAGCCAATCTCAAATTTCCATATTTGTCTGTATTGGCAGCAAACCCAAACAATCTGCAAATTAATCCACGGTATTTGTAATTGCTACAACTTCCCTTGCCGGAAATAGACAAGGCTTTGTAGATAATACAGGTAGCGCTTTGATTTTCATTTAGTAAAGCAAGCATTTTTTCAGCTTCACCATTTAAAAATAAATGAAAAGCCCATGGCAAAAATTCTAAAGGAGATGCCTCTACATGCGGTGATGTACAGCATTTTCCACAACCAGAGACACAGCCAATACCCGTTGTTTGAGTAAATTTGGTGGTTTCTTGTTCTAATTGATGAAAAAGTTTTTCCACCAATACTACCCTTCGTTCTATTGACATTGTTTTTTGCCTAAGGTACCATTAACAAGTCCGGTATTGTAAGTTTCTTATTTAAAAGAATTTAGAATAATTGAATTTATTAGCTATCAGATTTCTAGTGCAGTAGGTTTGTGAAAAAATATTTTCCCTTAAAACTAGGGTCTATGAAGTTTTAAGTTTGTATTAAAAAAATTCTTATTATTAGCTAATTAAGAGCTACAAGACAGCATAGAACATCCTACTTTATGTCTTGCCCATTCTGGTCTTTTTGCAAACCAATGCTCAAACTTTGGCTGCTCTGAATATGGTTCTTTTAACAGTAAATACATTTCCTCAAGTAATGAGGTATCTCCTTTATCTGCCTTGTCTATTGCCAACTGCGCCATGTAATTTCTGAGCACATACTTTGGATTGACTTTGTTCATCTGTTGTTGACGTTCTTCAGCTGATGTAGTTTCATCTTCCAATCGTTTGGCGTAGTCAGCAAACCACTGTTTCCAATTATTTAAAACATTTCCTTTTATGGTATCTGGAGTGTAAAAAGCATCCTGTATTAATTCAACTCCTTTTTCTGGCTGCTCCTTCTTAAAAGAACTTAATGTCCTAAAAAAAATAGTCATGTCTGTTTCTGTTGCTTGAAGATTGTTTTCTAGAGACTGGATAATATTGATGTCTGTTTCCTTATCAGAAGTCAATCCTAATTTAGCTCGCATCATATTTTGAGACTTTTTCTCAAAGTTGCTTTTATAACCTTCCAAGATTTTTTCTAAAGGAGCTGCTTCTTCAATTAATGGATATAAGGCATTTGCCAATTGATATAAATTCCACAAACCAATGGTAGGTTGGTTTCCATATCTATATCTCTTATGTTGCTTGTCTGTTGTATTTGGCGTCCACCCAAAATCAAAACCTTCTAGCCAACCATACGGTCCGTAATCTATGGTTAGGCCTAAAATAGACATGTTATCTGTATTCATAACCGCATGAACAAAGCCTACTCGTTGCCAATGAATAATCATTTCTAAAGTCTTACTGCTCACTTCTTGGAAGAATTGTAGATACACTTCTTTACTAGGTTTTCCTAGATGTGAAAAATGACTTTTTATGGTATAATCTGTGAGTATTTTTAAATTTTTAATATCGTTTCTTGAGGAAAAAATCTCAAAATTCCCAAAGCGTAAAAATGATTTAGCAACTCTAGAAACAATTGCGCCCTTCTCGTGTGCTGGGTTTCCGTTGTACATGACATCTCTTAACACCTTATCACCAGTTAAACTTAATGATAGCGCCCTTGTTGATGGAACTCCAAGATGATGCATGGCTTCACTGCATAAATATTCTCTAACAGAAGAGCGTAGTACCGCCAAGCCATCTGCAGTTCTAGAATAAGGTGTTGGGCCAGATCCTTTTAGTTGAACAGCCCAGTCTTTAATTTCGCCTAAATTTATGGCTCTTCCATCACCCAATTGACCAGCCCAGTTGCCAAATTGATGACCAGCGTAACACATGGCAAAGGGTTTTGAGTTTTTTAAAACACTATTTCCAGTCACAAATTCTAAAAATTCTCTAGATTGAATATCTTCATTAGAAAAATCAAGGGTGTGTTGCATTTCATCAGACACATGAAGTAAGGTAGGATTTGAGGTTTTAATAGGCCTAACAAATGAATACACAGCTTCTAGGACCTCTCGTCTAGTATTTTCTAGATTTGGATCTGCAGGTAGCTGGTCTGTAAAGAAATTTGTTAGTTGTATGTTCAATTTTTATTCGTTTATACTTGTGAAACTTTATAAATAAATGTGATATTTTTTTTGTGATTACTTTAATTTGTCTGCATGCAGGGTTCTCAATTGTTGTAATTTTGGATTGATAACATAAGAACAATAACCAGAATTTTGATTATTTTTATAATAGGCTTGGTGTTCTTTTTCTGCTTCGTAGAAAATAGTTAAAGGACTAATTTCTGTGACTAATTTAGCATCAAAATGTGGTGCCAATTCTTTTAGAATTAGCTGTGCAATTTCTTGTTGTTTTTCATTGTGAAAAAAAATTACAGATCTGTATTGTGTCCCTACATCTGCTCCCTGTCTGTTTAATTGAGTTGGGTTGTGTGTGGTCATAAAGATGATTAAAATTGTCTCGTAAGAAACAATACTTGCATCATATGTAATTTGAATAACTTCTGCATGCCCAGTTAATCCAGAGCATATTTCTCTATAGGTTGGTCTTCCTGGAGCATTGCCTCCAGAATATCCAGAGACTACTTTTTCAATACCTTTAACTTCTAAAAAAACAGTTTCTGTACACCAAAAACATCCACCGCCAAATGTGGCTAATTTTAAATTACTCATTTTCAGATGCTTTTTTTAATTTCATAGATGCAGAGTTCACACAATAGCGAAGCCCACTTGGTTTTGGCCCGTCTGGGAAAATATGACCTAAATGTCCATCACAGGTATTACACAAAACTTCAACCCGCACCATTCCATAGGTTGTGTCTTTGATATATTTGATGGCATTTTCTTCAATAGGTTGCGTAAAGCTTGGCCATCCAGAACTTGAATCAAACTTAATAGTAGAATCAAATAAGTTAGTATTACAACAAATACATTGGTATATTCCTCCTTCAAAAATAGAACAAAGAGATCCAGTATGAGGTCTTTCGGTACCGTGTAATCTACTAATTTTAAATTGCTCAGGTGTTAATATTGTACGCCACTCTTCTTCAGTTTTTTCAACTCTTTTGTGTGGTGTAGGGTTTCCATTCACCGAAAAGTGAATGACATCTTTCCATGTAATCATTTTTCTTAATTTTATATAAAATTAATGAAATAGAATGAGATTATAGAGGATCTGTATGGATCTATTTTTGTCTAAAATAAATAGTAATGGGTACTCCAGAAAAATTATAGTGTTCTCTCAATTGATTTTCAACATACCGTTTGTAAGGATCTTTTACATACTGAGGTAGATTAGAGAAAAATGCAAATTGTGGAGTAGGTGTAGGCAATTGCATACAGTACTTAATTTTAACAAATTTACCCTTTGTTGCAGGTGGTGAGTTCTGTTGAACAATTTCCAACATTGTTTCGTTCAATTTACTAGTAGAAATTCTTCTTTTTCTATTTTCAAAAACTTCCACAGCTGTTTCTATTGCTTTTAGAAGACGTTGTTTGGTGAGTACTGATGTAAAAATAATTGGAACATCTGTGAAAGGTGCAATTTGTCTTCGTACCTGAGCCTCAAAATCACGCATGGTGTTGGTTTCTTTTTCAACCAAATCCCATTTGTTAATTAAAATGATAACACCTTTTCTGTTTTTATCAGCCAACCAAAAAATATTTTGATCTTGGCTTTCAAAACCTCGTGTAGCATCTACCATTAAAATAACAACATCTGAATATTCTATGGTTCGAACAGCACGCATCACAGAGTAAAATTCTAAATCTTCTTTTACTTTAGATTTCTTTCTAATTCCGGCAGTATCTACCAAATTAAAATCAAACCCAAAACGATTGTATTTTGTATCTATAGAATCTCTGGTAGTTCCTGCAATATCAGTAACAATATTTCTATCCTCACCAATTAAAGCATTTATAAAAGATGATTTTCCTGCATTTGGTCTTCCAACAACAGCAAAACGCGGCAATTCTTCTTTGTCTAAATCTATTGCTTCTGGCTCGGGCATTTCAGCAACAATGGCATCTAAAATATCACCAGTTCCACTTCCATTAATAGAAGAAATTGTGTGATAATCACCAAGACCAAGGTTGTAGAATTCAACAGCATCAGCATCTCTCATGGCATTATCTACCTTATTAACAGCGGTAAAAATAGGTTTTTTTACTTTTCTTAAAATTTTTGCTACTTCAGCATCCATAGGGGTAATTCCTTCTTCTACATCAACAACAAAAATAATAATGTCTGATTCTTCAATAGCTAATTGAACTTGTTTTCTAATCTCACCTTCAAATATATCATCTGAACCAATTACATACCCGCCAGTGTCTATTACAGAAAATTCTTTCCCGTTCCAGTCAGACTTCCCATAATGTCTATCACGAGTAACACCACTTACAGCATCAACAATAGCATCTCTACGTTGCACTAAACGATTAAAAAGTGTTGATTTTCCAACATTAGGCCTTCCTACTATGGCTACAATACTACTCATGAAAGTAAATTTTTTGCAAAGATACTATTTTACAGTAGACTAGCTAAGAGATTGGAACTTGTTTGCAATCATTTTTGGTTATAGCCAAAACGTTTTAATTCTTTGTCGTTGGAGCGCCAATTTTTATTTACTTTCACATACAGTTCTATAAATATTTTTTTACCAAAGAAAAATTCTAAATCTTTTCTTGCTTCTGCTCCAACACGTTTAATGGCGGTTCCTTTATGACCAATGATAATTCCTTTTTGAGTTTCTCTTTCTACCATAATTACAGACCTAATTCTAATAATTGTTTCTTCTTCTACAAAACTTTCTGTTTCTACTTCAACAGAATATGGAATCTCTTTTTTATAATGGGTAAGAATTTTCTCTCGTATTTTTTCATTTACAAAAAACCTTTCTGGTTTGTCTGTTAATTGATCTTTTGGGTAAAAAGCGGGTCCTTCTGGTAATAGCTCAACTATTTTATTGAAAACCGTATCTACATTAAATTTTTCGAGAGCAGAAATCACATAGGTAAATGAGTTTGGAACCTTCGTTTGCCAGTAGTTTACTTTTTCTTCTACTTCTTCTTGTGTTGACTTATCTATTTTATTAATTAATAAAATAACCGGTATCTTACTATTAATAATTCTTTTGAAGAAGGCCTCGTTTTTAAGCTCTTTTTCTCCAATTTCAACCATATATATTAAAATATCTGCATCATCAAAAGCAGACTTTACAAAATCCATCATAGATTCTTGCAACTGATATGCTGGCTGTAAAATACCAGGGGTATCTGAAAAGATGATTTGATGCTCGTCTCCATTTACAATTCCAAGAATACGATGCCTGGTTGTTTGCGCTTTTGCTGTAATAATTGATAGTTTTTCTCCTACCAATGCATTCATTAAAGTTGATTTTCCAACATTTGGATTGCCAATAATATTTACAAAACCTGCTTTGTGTGTCATAGCGCAAAGATAAAATGTTTTTTAAAGATTGCTTTACAATTCATAGAAACTTGTTAGCCAAGAAACTACCTTTTTTAGAATAAAATTACAAGGTTTGTTTGGTGGTTGATCTTTTTTTGCAGTATCTTTGGGGTCTAAATCGCGGGATAGAGCAGTAGGCAGCTCGTCGGGCTCATAACCCGAAGGTCGTTGGTTCGAGTCCAACTCCCGCTACAAAGAAACTCCTTGAGAAATCAAGGAGTTTTTATTTTGGGGTCAAGTGATGCTTGCATCGTCTTGAGAACAAAATAAAAAATCAGATTGCGTAGCAATCGGAGTTTCTTTGGACTGCTTTCCTCTTTGGCCCATTTCGGAACAACGTGGAGAAATGAATCCAACTCCCGCTACTAAAACAATAAAACGGTTATACTTTTATAAAGTGTAGCCGTTTTTTGTATTTCTACTCACTTTCTTTTACGGAATATACTACTTTTAAGCAACGTTATATTTCTTTTATAAACCTGTTATTATTATTTAAAACTAAACTTAAGTGTAATAAAATTAAAGTACTGACACTAAATAAGAAAACACAAATATGAGTAAAGATTTTTATATAACGAATATCTTTCCCTACAGAGGAATAATTATCAAAATTTGTAGAGCTTATTCTAATTCTCAAGAGGATTATGAAGATTATTACCAGGAAGTTTGTTTACAAATATGGAAAAGTAGAGAAAATTTCAAAAATAAATCCGAGTGGTCTACCTGGGTTTATAGAATAGCTCTAAATGTCTGTCTTTCCTTATTGAGAAAACAAAAAAAACATAATGATGCATATGATTTTGAGCAAAATTATAATCAATTTTCTAATGAATCTCATGTAAATGAAGAGTCAAAAGATTACTCTAATGATATTTCAAGACTCTATAAAGAAATAAAAAAGTTGTCAGAAATTGACCGTGCTATAATTCTTCTCTATTTAGAAAAGAAGACTTACAAAGAAATTTCTCAGATAATAGGAATAAATAGTAATTCAATTGGAGTAAAAATAACAAGAATAAAAAAACGAATAAAAAAACAATTAAATGGATAAATCAATAGAAGAGTTATGGTCAAAAGGATTTCAGGATGAAAAATATTTAATTCCTCCTGTAATAGATGATCTCTATACTAAAAAATCAATATTAACAGTCGATAAATTAAAATCGGTCTCAAAAAAAGATAATTGGAGTATGATCCCTCTTTCAATTATAATTTTAATCTTTTTCATAATAAAATCAAAACTCCTATTTGGATTGTATATATCTGTATTAATACTGTCGTTATTTTTTTTAAATAGAAAAAAATTAAAGTTTTTAAACACTATAAATACAAGCCAATCTTGCTATGAATATTTGGGTAAACTTCAAGAAATGATAAAAAATAATGTGAGATTTACTACTCGTCTTTTAGGCATTGGTTTACCATTTTTTGGATATGTAGGACTTTGTATATTTATTTTTGAATCAAATATGGAAAATTTTATTTTAGACACGTATTCTTCAAAACAATTATTAATTAAATCTATAATGATATTAGTATCCTTGTCAGTTATTGGTATTGTTTCTTTTAGATTATCAAATTATTTGGTCTACGGTAGATTAATTACAAAGATTGATGAAATGATTGATGAACTTGACCAATTAAAGAAATAACAGGAGTATTTCTAGCTCTTTGCGGAACAACGCGGAGAAATGAATCCAACTCCCGCTACTAAAACAATAAAACGGTTATACTATTATAGTGTAGCCGTTTTTTTATTACTAACGAGGGCTATTCATTTAAGGAAGTATGAACAAATCTTCAACAGAACAATTTAAAGTCTTTGAAATTTTCAATGCTAATACGGTAGATGGGACATACACTCCATTTTCAATGGCATTAATACTCTTCCTTGAAACCTCCGCTCTTACAGATAATTCTTGTTGAGTTAAACCACAAGACTTCCTCAGTTGTTCTAAATTATTTAAAAGTTTTATATGGTTTTTGCCCATAGTTATTCTTTTTCATATTTTTCAACGGCATCAGTTAATTCTTTTCCAGTATTTGGATAGAGGTATCCTGCGATCATTGTTCCAATTCCAATTAATCCAACCAAAGCACCAACACCTTTTAGTATATTTCCAATTGCATAATATCCAAGAAGGTATAGACCAATACCAACAAAAATTGTGATGACTCCGTTTCTACGATAATCTATTGGTTCCTTTTTTCTTTCATCAAAAATACTCAGCAATTCTTCTAATTTTGAAGAGTCATCTAAATGTTTTGAAATTTCTATTATAGTTTTATTTTT
>Ga0209504_1000286_pt1 | contig 46772 bp, 35 predicted proteins | sample COGITO_mtgs_1005_FD_184791 | JGI IMG/M metagenome (GOLD analysis project Ga0209504, IMG submission 184791) | Pelagic marine microbial communities from North Sea - COGITO_mtgs_100511 (SPAdes) (version 2) | ecosystem: Environmental > Aquatic > Marine > Epipelagic ... | reverse complement strand
TGACCTGTCGTGACTGCCAACAATCCACTGCTGCAAGCCTTCGATCTGCCGTCCTATGCCGCCATCCGTCCGGAGCATGTCGAGCCGGCGGTAGACCGCATTCTTGCCGACAACCGCGCGGCCATGAACCAGCTGCTTGAACAACAGTCTGGCACACCGAGCTGGGATGGCCTGGTGCTCGCGCTGGATGAGCTGGGCGCACGCCTGGGCCAGGCCTGGAGCCCGGTCAGCCACCTGAATGCCGTATGCAACAGCCCAGAGCTGCGCGCCGCCTACGAGGCCTGCCTGCCGAAGCTGTCCGAGTACTGGACCGAAATCGGCCAGAACCAGCCGCTGTTCCAGGCTTATCAGGCGCTGGCCGAAAGCCCTGCAGCTGCTGGTTTCGACGTGGCGCAGAAGACCATTCTCGAGCACGCCCTGCGCGACTTCCGCCTGTCCGGTATCGACCTGCCGGCCGAGCAGCAGAAGCGCTACGGCGAAATCCAGATGAAGCTCTCCGAGCTGGCCAGCAAGTTCTCCAACCAGCTGCTGGATGCCACCCAGGCCTGGACCAAGCACGTCACCGACGAAGCCGCGCTGGATGGCCTGACCGACTCGGCCAAGGCGCAGATGAAGCAAGCCGCCGAAGCCAAGAACCTGGACGGCTGGCTGATCAGCCTGGAATTCCCCAGCTACTTCGCGGTGATGACCTACGCCAACGACCGCGCGCTGCGCGAAGAGCTGTATGCCGCCTACTGCACCCGCGCCTCCGACCAGGGGCCGAATGCTGGCAAGAACGACAACGGTCCGGTGATGCTGGAAATCCTCGCCCTGCGTCAGGAGCTGGCCAAGTTGCTGGGCTTCGGCAACTACGCCGAGCTGAGCCTGGCCAGCAAGATGGCCGAGACCACCGATCAGGTGCTGCACTTCCTGCGTGACCTCGGCACACGCGGCAAACCCTTTGCCGAGCAGGACCTGCGCGAGCTGCAAGCCTTCGCCAGTGAGCAGGGCTGCAGTGATTTGCAAAGCTGGGATGTGGGCTACTACAGCGAAAAGCTGCGCGAACAGCGCTATAGCATTTCCCAGGAAATCCTCCGCGCCTACTTCCCCATCGACAAGGTGCTCAGCGGCCTGTTCGCCATCGTCGAAAAGCTCTACGGCATCCAGATAGAGGAATTGAGCGGCTTCGACAGCTGGCACCCAGACGTTCGCCTGTTTGAAATCAAGGAGAACGGCGCCCACGTCGGGCGCTTCTTCTTCGACCTCTACGCCCGCGCCAACAAGCGCGGCGGCGCCTGGATGGACGGCGCGCGTGACAAGCGTCGCGATGCCGATGGCAAGCTGATCAGCCCGGTGGCCAACCTGGTGTGCAACTTCACCCCGGCAGTCGGCGGCAAGCCGGCGCTGCTGACCCACGATGAAGTCACCACCCTGTTCCACGAATTTGGCCACGGCCTGCATCACCTGCTGACCCGCGTCGAACATGCCGGCGCGTCAGGCATCAACGGCGTGGCCTGGGATGCCGTGGAGCTGCCGAGCCAGTTTATGGAGAACTGGTGCTGGGAGCCCGAGGGCCTGGCGCTGATTTCCGGCCACTACGAGACCGGCGAGCCGCTGCCACAGGACCTGCTGGACAAGATGCTGGCGGCGAAGAACTTCCAGTCCGGGCTGATGATGGTGCGGCAAATCGAGTTCAGCCTGTTCGACTTCGAGCTGCACGCCACCCACGGCGACGGTCGCAGCGTGCTGGACGTACTCGAAGGCATCCGCCAGGAAGTCTCGGTGCTGCGTCCGCCGGCCTACAACCGCTTCCCCAATAGCTTCGCGCATATCTTCGCCGGCGGTTACGCGGCCGGTTATTACAGCTACAAGTGGGCCGAGGTGCTGAGCGCCGATGCGTTCTCCAAGTTCGAGGAGGAAGGCGTATTCAACAGCTCCACCGGCCGCGCCTTCCGTGAGGCGATCCTCGCTCGTGGCGGTTCGCAGGAACCGATGGTGCTGTTTGTCGACTTCCGTGGCCGCCCGCCCTCCATCGACGCCCTGCTGCGCCACCTAGGCCTGAGCCAGGAGGCCGCATGACAGATACACCTGTAAATGTCAGCGCAAAACGCTTTATCGCCGGGGCGGTGTGCCCAGCGTGCAGCGAAATGGACAAGATCCAGATGTGGAACGTGGATAACGTGCCGCACCGCGAATGCGTGGCCTGCGGCTACGCCGACACCCTGGACGAACGCGGCAACTCGGTGCCGCGCGAGCTGCCGACGCGGGTCAATATCAGCGCACTAAAACCCAAGGTCGCCGACCCCAAGGTGCAAGTTGTGCAGTTCTTCCCTAATCCGAAGCTGAAAAAATAGCCATTACGGTAAAAATGCAAAATGAATAGTTTCGGTTTCGTGTTTTTTGCCATCGTTGGTGGCTTGGCTTTTTTTCTCTATCGGGCGCACAAGCAGAAAGTTGATTACGAATCTGTATGTGAAATCACTAAGGTCTTGAGGGATTTGGCTTGCCGAGCTCGAACAGACTCGACTGACGCGAATGGAAAAGTTCACCGGCATGAAGTTATGGCAAATGCTCTACAAGAAGCTCAGGCGGCGATTATTGCGAAACGCATGTTTGACCCGGAGTACACCAGCCACATCCAGCGCCAGTTGCTCGGTTCATTTTCCCCTGATCTTCTTGAGTCAATCGGCTTTTTCCGGGGTACTGAAAGATTTAGCAGGTGTTACTCAGGCCTCTCTGCGCTTGCACGCAATTTTGAACGTCTCCAAAACAACAAAACTTGATAGCTAAAGGAAAGTAAGCCCGCAGAAAGATCAGATCTCTCTGCGCTGCTCGAAACGCTTACTGGCAAGGTGTTTGACATATGCCGATCAGCAGGTGCGCCAGCTCAAGGCGTAGCGCTTTCGCCCTGCTGCTGATGCCGATCAAGCAGACGTTGATAAGCGCCACTGGCACGCAATTGCGCCAAACCCTGATTGAACTGCGCAATGATCACCTCTGCCTGCGGGTGGCTGCGCGGCACGATCAGGTGCAAGGTACTGCTGCTGATCGCACTGTTGGAGCGGCGAAAGCTTTCGCTAGGCACTCCGGTCAATTGCAACGCGGTTTCACCGAGGCGCCGATCGGAGATAAAGAAATCATCGCGATCCATCAATAGCAGGCGTGCGCACTCATTCAGCCCGGCCGGGGAGTGCCGGTTTAACTGCCCATCATCGAGCAACTGTTGAATGATCGGTGGCGGCTGCCAACCGAGTGGATAGCACAGGCGGCGGCCCTGCATGCTCGATACATCGTCGACTTCGATCACCTCACCAGCACGGCTGAAAATATGCTGTTCGGCGATAAACAGCGGCTCCGAGTAGAGAAATACCTCTTCGCGCTGTGGGGTGCGTACGTAAGGGAAAGTCGCGTCGTACTGCCCGCGCAGGGTTTTCAGGTAGCCGCGGTTCCATGGCTGCCAATCCAGGCTGCTGTCGATACTGCTGCGCTGCAATGCCGCGCGCACCACCTGCGTCAGCATGCCACCTGCAGGCAGCGCCTTACCGGTAAAGGGCGCGTAGTCATCGCCAGTAACCAGACGCAACGGCGCCGCCAGGGCGCTGGTGCAGAGCGCTAGGCTTAAGAACAGACAGATAAGTGTTCGTGCAGGCATCAACCTGACCTTAGCGCGGGACGCGCAACGCAGAGCAGCAGTGATCCTGACTCCAGTGTAGGCGGCACTATGCGCATAACTAGTCAAATAACCCTAGCTGGCCATTGGTCGCGGTGGGGGCATGTACCTGTGCGGCTGCATGTGTTGTGGCCAACCGCTCAGCCAGCCCCGCTGCCCGTTCCGCGCGGGTGGCCACGGCCTCACTTAAACGCGGCGGCAAAGCCCAGATTTCCACCTTGTGCTTGGCCCGGGTGATGCCGGTGTAGAACAGACTGCGACTGAGCAGTGGGCTGGGTTGTTCGGGCAGCACCAGCAATACTTCGGCGAATTCCGAGCCCTGGCTTTTATGTACGGTCATGGCGAAGGCGCTGTCGTGGCTGGGCAGGCGCGCCGGGGCGAAGGGGCGGTAGCCTTCTTCACCCTCAAAAAACACTCGCAGGCCGTACTCAGTGTGTAGGCAGAGGCCGATATCGCCGTTGAACAGACCCAAGGCGTAGTCGTTCTGCCGCACCATGATCGGCCGACCGACATACCAGCGCTCGCGGCTGACCACCTGGCTGCGGCGCTTGATCCGTGCCTCCAAGGCCTCGTTGATCCCGGCCACGCCCCAGGCTCCTTCACGTTGGGCGCAAAGCGCGCGGAAGGTGTTGAACGCGGCGAAGGCCGCCGCTGGGTCGGCACTTTTGGCGGCGCTGATATAGGGCGCATAGCCTTGATCCAGACGCTCCAGCAGCTCGTTGGGCGTCGGCTGGGCATTCCAGGCCAAGTCGTGACGGTCTTCCTTGAGCAGATTCAGCGTACCGCTGACATCGCCGCCATTGATCCGCCGCGCCAGCTCGCCGATACCGCTGTCGCCGGCAAAGCGGTGGCTGTGAGTGAGCAGCACCACGGCGTCGCCCAGTTGCGAGCTGGGTTGGCTGACCGGCACCTGCTGGCCGGTGATGCGCTGCAACTCGCTGGCGGCCTGGGCATCGAAGCCACGGCCCTCGCAGAGTTCGGCAAACACCGCGCCGGCTTCCACGGCGCACAGTTGGTCCTTGTCGCCGAGCAGAATCAGTCGCGCAGTGGGCGGCAGGGCATCGAGCAGTTTGGCCATCAGCGCCAGGTCGACCATCGAGGCTTCGTCCACCACCAGCACATCCAGGGCCAGGGGATTGGCCGCGTGATGGCGCACCTGCGGGCTATCGCCGCGGCTGCCGAGCAGGCGGTGCAAGGTGCGCGCCTCATCCGGTAGTGCGGCCTTGATCGATTCGCTAACCGGCAGATTGGCCTTGGCATTGCGGATCGCTTCGGCCATCCGCGCCGCCGCTTTACCGGTTGGCGCGGCCAGGCCGATGGCCAGCGGAGCGCCGCCCGGATGTTCGCAGCCGGGTTGTTCTAATAACGCGGCGAGCAGACGCACCACCGTGGTGGTTTTGCCGGTGCCGGGGCCGCCGGAGATCACCGCCAGCTTGCGCCGCACCGCTTGTGCGGCAGCCAGGCGCTGCCAGTCGGGTTGTTGTTGGTTAAAGGCAAATAGGCGACCGAGGCTTTCGCTCAATTGCGCTTCATCCACCACAGGCAGATCGGCTGCACGCCGCAACAACTGTTCGGCCAACTGGCGTTCGTAGGCCTGGTAGCGCGCCAGATAGAGACGACCGTGTTCAAGAATCAGCGGGGTGAAATCACCGTCGCCGCCCACCAGTGGTGAGGCTTGCAACTGCGCCTGCCAGTCCGCCAGTTTCGGCAGGTTGAAGGCATGCTCCGGCCAGGGCCGCTGCCCGGCCAATCGCGCCAGTGGCAGGCAGACATCGCCTTTATCCAACGCCATACAGAGCAACGCCGCCGAGGCCAGCACCACAGGGGACGCAGAGGGATCAAGGCGCTGCAAGCTGTCGACCAGGGCGCGTTCCAATGGGCCAAGGGGTAGATCAGACAGCATGGCGATACCCCTGTAGGAGCGGGCCATGCCCGCGATGTTTTTGCGCCGTCACATTTTCGCGGGCATAGCCCGCTCCTACGCAAGATCCATAGCCCGTAGCCCGGATGCAATCCGGGGAATGGGTCGCGCGGCGCGAAGGCCGCTCCCGGATTGCATCCGGGCTACGAAGCGGCATCATCGGCCCTCCGCAAACAAGGTATCCAGCGCATCGAGCAGCCCATCGCTGGGCCGCGAGAAATACACCCCGGCGCTCGGCATGCCACGCAGAAACAGGTAGTAGGCGCCGCCCAGCTGGTCATTGTCGAAGTCGTCCAGGCGCTGACGCAGAAAGCGCCGCAGCGCCACCAGATAGATCAGGTATTGCAGGTAGTAATGCTCGGCGGCCAGGGCCTGCAGCAGGCGTTCACCGCCGTAGTAGCTGGCATCCGGGCCGAGCCAGTTGGACTTGTAGTCGGCGATATACCAGCGCCCGTCGTGCTCGAAGGTCAGGTCGATAAAGCCCTTGAGAAAGCCCTTGAGGCTGTCGAACTCCAGCCGCGCCGCCGCCTCGCGCATCGGTGCGGCCAGGCCATGGGCCGGGTCGCAGAGAATGGCGCGCAAGCGCTGCACATCCAGCCCGGCCAGGGGGAAGGTAAAGCCCAGTTCGGGCAGGCGCCGCGCCGGGTTGAGGCCGGTGAGGGTCAAGCCATTGCCATCCAGATCGGCGTCGATCACCTGTTGCAGGTGAGTCAGCGCCACCGCCTGCCAGTCGCTGCTGATGCCGTGGCCGCTTAGCCCCGGCTCGATCAGCTCATTCAGGGGTGCCTTGCCCCGCGCCCAGTCTTCAAGGATGGCGTGCAGGCAAGTACCGGCCCGCGCGCCACGGGGGAAGGCGAAGAAGCCCGTGCCCGGCTCGCTGGCATCCGGCAGCACCAGGCCGTCACGGTCCGGCGCTTCCATATGCATACCGGCGGCCAGCCCGGAGAAGCTACCGATGCGCCAGGCGCTGTGCAGGCTGCGTTGCAAGGTGGCGAGTTGCTGCGGGGCTGGAGCGCGTTGCTCGCCGGCGGCGCTGGCCTCGCTTTCACGCAGCGGCTGGATCACCATCTGGCCCTGGCTGCTGGCGATCAGTTGTTCAATTTCGGCACGTAAACCTTGCGGGCTAAGGCTTTGCAGATGACCAGCAAGCTCGGCCAGGGCATCCTCACCGGGCAACTGGCGGCCGTGCAGCAGCCAGGCCAGGGCGCTGCTGTGCAGGCCGCTGTCAGCCAGGCTGCCATCCTTTTTCGGCTTGCAGTCCACCGGGCCCCAATGCAGCCACAGGCGATCGCGGGCGCGGGTCAGGGCAACGTAGGTCAAGCGCAGTTTTTCGGCGAAGCGTTCGTGACGGGCGCGCTCACGGTGTGTGTCGAGCTGCTCGCTGCCCAGGTCCAGCAGTGGTGTGCCGTCGTCAGCGTGGCAGCTGATGTCCTCATGCTGGCGCAGCAGCGCGCCGTCCCACAGGTAGGGGCAGAACACCAGCGGGTATTCCAGGCCCTTGGAGGTGTGGATGGTGACGATCTGCACCCGCTCGGCATCGCTTTCCAGGCGCAGCAGGGCGTCTTCGCCGTGGGCCTCGGCGCTGCGTTGGGCGTTGAACCAAGCGAGCAATTGCTCCAGACCGGGGCGCTGCAGGCTTTCGGTTTGCAGCAGTTCGGCCAGGTGCAGCAGGTTGGTCAGGCGGCGCTCGCCATCGACCAGGGCCAGCAGGCGCTGGGCCACTTGCTGCTCATCCAGCCAGGCGCGGAAGGCGCGCATAAAGCCCTGCTGCTGCCACAGCTGGTGGTAGCGTTCGGCGGCTTCGCGCTCGCGATCCCAGGCTTGGGCATCCTCGCTGCAGGCGGCCAGATCAGCGGCGCTACGGCCCAGCAAACGGCTGGCCAGGGCATAACGCAATGCGCCCTCGCGGCCCGGCTCGGCATAGGCGGCGAGCACGGCGGACAGTTCATCGGCCTCTTCACTGTGCCAGACGTTTTCCTTGCCTCGGCGCACGCTGGGCACGCCACGGGCGGCCAGCTCGGCGGCCACTTCGCCGGCCTGGCGGTGACTGGCCACCAGCACGGCGATATCACCACCTTTGAGCGGTGTGCGCGTGCTGTTCTCCTCGAAATAGGCCTGACCTTGACTACTGGCGCTCAGCACCGCCGCAATGCGCCGCGCCGTGTCGCGAGCGACTAACGCCCCCGCTTCGCCCTTGCCCAGGTAGTCGTTATCCAACCAGACCAAGGCCAGCGGTGCGTCGGTTTCATCCTCAGCAGGCGGCAGCACCAGCTGCGCCCGCGCCTTGTTGCTGGCCCCGACCTGCTGGTAATCCAAGCCTTTCTCGGCAAAGGGCATGGGCCGGTCGAACAGCTGATTCAGCGCGGCGATCAGCTCGGGCGTGGAGCGGTGGTTGGTAGCCAGGCTGTATTGCCGCGCGGCTTCGCTGCGGGCTTTGAGGTAGGTCGCCAGATCCGCGCCACGGAAGGCATAAATGGCCTGCTTCGGATCGCCGACAAAACACAGATCACCCGCATCCTGATAGATACGGTGAAACACCCGATACTGCACCGGGTCGGTGTCCTGAAACTCGTCGATCAGCGCCACCGGGTATTGCGTGTGCAGGGTGCTAGCCAGGTGCTCGCCGCCTTCGCTCTGCAAGGCCTGCTGCAGTTTGTTAAGCAGGTCATCGAAGGCCAGCAAGCGCTGCGCCGCCTTGCGCGCGGGCAGTTGCTCGTTGAGCTGATGGATCAGGCGCACCTGCAGGTCGATCAGCCGTTGCTCGGCCTCGGGCTGTGCCGCATCCAGGGCATCGCAGAGTTCCTGCAGCGCGGCGGCCAGCGGATTGGCCGGGGCTTCGCAGCCCTTCTTGCTGGCCTTGTTAAGCCCCTCGCGAGCCAGGCGGCGGTGCGCTTCGGTCTTGCTGAACAGCGCCGCGGCATCACTGAAATAACCATCCAGATCGGCTTGCCAGACGCCCAGCTTGGCCGGGTTGCACATATTGCTCTTGAAGCCGTCGAAGGCCTTTAGCTGCGCCAGCCAGGTGGCGCTTTCGCTTAGCCAGCAGCGCTGTGTCTGCTGCCAGGCGGCGCGCAGGGCGCTCATTTCACTGCTGGCACCCGGCTGCGGCTCGATACGCAGATAGGGCTTGCCCAGGTGATTGCGCAAACGCTGGCGCAGCACCTGCGGGGTGATCTTCTGCTGCACCAGAAACGCCGCCCATTCCGGCTCGGCGGCGGCCAGCTCATGCCGCCAGAGGTCGGCGAGCAGGGCGTCGATAATCTCGCGGTCGTCATGGGTCAGTTCGTTGTCGAAATCGCCACCGGCCTCGAACGCAGCGTCCTGCAAAGCACGCTGGCAGAAGCCGTGGATGGTGAAGATCGCCGCCTCATCAAAACCATGCACCGCCAGCAGCAAACGCCGATGGCTGGCCGCGTCCGGGTACTTGGCGTGCAGTTCATTAAGCAAGGCGTCGTCGCCCGGCCCCTGTTCATACACCGCCAGCAACTCGGCCAGACGTTTACGAATGCGCTCACGCAATTCGGCGGTGGCAGCGGTGGTAAAGGTCACCACCAGAATCTGACTGACGCTGAGCTGCTTCTCCAGCAACAGGCGGGCGTACAGCGCGGTCAGAGTCCAGGTCTTGCCGGTGCCGGCACTGGCTTCGATCAGCGAGCGGCCGGTGAAGCTGTCGTGCAGCAGGTTCAGGCTGGCGCTGCTCATGCTTCGTCCTCGTCACTGCCTTGCAGGGCATTCAGCGCTGGGCCGTAAAGCTGCTCGGCGAGGGCTTCGAAGCGCTCGTCCAACGCCTCACGGTCGCGGAAGGCCAGGGCATTCCAGGGGTCTTGGCCTTCGCCGGTCATAAAGTCATTGCCTTGCCACATCACCCGCGCTTCGCTGCGCGCGGCGTCAATCGGTTCCTTCTTGCCGGGGCTACGCCATTTGCGGGCAAAACCGTGGCTGCACTTGGCGAACAGCGGCAGCGGCTCGCACAGCGCGCTTTTGTAGGCCTCCAGCCAGGGTAAGAGCAGCTCACGGGCATTCGCCAGCGGGCCCAGACGCCATTCGCTTTTCGGCGAGAGCAAACGGCTGTCACGACTGATGCCGGGCGTGGCGGCGCAGTTAAGCAGCAGATGGCGCAGCCAGAAGGGCGCCAGCTCCCAGGCGCCGAGATCCCGCAGGCGGTAGTCGAACAGCCCAACGCTGGTCACGCCATCCAGCCAGCCATGGATGCGTACGCCCGCCAGCTCGATATCGACCAACAGCGGTTGCGGTGCATCTTCCGGGCGTTCATCGAACAGCGTCGGAGCAAAGGCGCGGATCGGCCCGCGAATCTGTCCCCAGTGCGCCTGACCCAGCTCGCCCACCGGCAGCCAGCCAGAGGCCGCCGCTACGGCGCGCTCCTGACGTTCGCTCCAGCCGTTCTCGATGGCCTGCAACGCCAGCTGGCGCAGGCCATGCTGGCTGGTCCACTCGACGCTAAAGGGCTCGTCGCCGGCCAGGGTTTCCTCGCTCTGCGCCAGGCGCAGGCCGAGGCGTTGTTCCAGCAGGTAGCGCGCCGGGTGTTTGAAGCAGTGAATCAGCTGGCTTGGCTCGATGCAGAGCCAGTCCGCATCCGGTGCATCCAGAGCGCTGGCAAAGGGCGCGGGGGCTTGCACCGCCTGACTCAAGCGCTGCGCAGCGTGGAACCAGGGCGCGGCAAAGCCGGCATGGCGGTTGCCGGCGAAGTTGCCGGGCGCGAAGGGCTGCAGTGGGTGGTGATGGGTGATATGGGCGCTGGCTCGTTTCTGGGCGGTCTGCTCGTCGCGGCTAAAGCCCCTCCCACAATCACCTTCACAAACGGCGGTGAGGTCGACCACATCCAGCAGTTCGCTGACCAGCACCGAGGGCGGCAGCTCGGCGTTGCTGCGCGGGTCGCGGCCGACGTAGCTGAGGTACAGGCCGCCACGGGCCGAAAGCAGGGTTTCCAGCAGCAGGTAACGGTCATCAAGGCGGCGTGCGCGGTCGCCACGGCGGGGCTTCTGGCTGATCAGGTCAAAGCCCGCTGCCGGGGTGCGACGCGGCAAGGCACCGTCATCCAGGCCGAGCAGGCAGACCAGACGGAACGGCAGGCTACGCATCGGCACCATGGTGCAGAAGGTCACCGCGCCGGTGAGAAAACCCGAGGCGGCGCTGCCCTGCTCCAAGGCAGCAGTCAGCTGCTGGCGGATCAGCGCCAGCTCGATTGGTCGCTCAACACCCGAGGCATCGCCCTGCTCCTTGAGCGCCGCGCAGGCCTTGGACAGCAGCAACAGGGTCTCGCCGGCCTCGCGCTCATCAAACAGCTGATCGATCAGCCCTTGCAGGCTCTCGGCCCACTCACGCAAAGGTCGTGGCCGTTGCAGGTTTTGCGCCAGAACGGCCAGGCGTTCGACAAACCCGGCCAGACGCCCGAGCAGTTGCGCGCGCCCGCCTTCCAGCGCATCCAGCGGCCAGCTATCGCCCAGCAGCGGGGCTTGCAGGCCGGCCAGCTGCGGCGGTGCGGCAAAGCCCAGCAGCAGGCGATCCAGCCCTTGGCGCCAGGTAAAGGCCGCATCCGCCGGTAGGCCCAGTTGCTCACGGTGCGTTGCATCGCGACCCCAGCGCACGCCGGCGTCGCGCAACCAGTCGCGCAGCAGCGGTAAGTCTTCTGCCTCAATACCGACGCGGCGGGCGATGGCCGGCTGTTCCAGCCAGGCGAGGATTTCCTCGGCGGCAAAGCGACTGTCCGGCAGCGCCAGCAGGTTGAGGAAGGCTTCGATCAACGGGATTTCCGCACGCAGGCTGCGGTCGGCCAGGCTGAAGGGAATCCGCGGCACGCCTTCGCGGGGGGCGAACACCGCCTCGATATAGGGCGCGTAACGCTCGATATCCGGGGTCAGCACCACCACCTGATCCGGGGTCAGCGCGGGCTCGGCGGCAAAGCGCGCGAGCAGCTGGTCATGCAGGATTTCCACCTCGCGCAGCGGCGAGTGGGCGACGTGCAGCTCCAGCGAGCGGTCGTCTTCGCGCAGCAGCAGGCGCTCATCAGCCGAGCGTGTGCGCAGGCGCAGGATGTCGTTCTGCAATGCCTGCAGCAGGCTGGCGTCGTGCAGGTCAGCATCCTCGGAGTACAGGCCGATTTCTTGACTGCCCTCGCTGGACGCCAGGCTGAACAGGCTGTCGAAAAAGTCGCGGCCCTGCTTGCCAAGGCTGGCCAGCAGCGGATGGCCGACATCCAGGTACCAGTCTTCGGGGCTGGCTTCGGGTTGCCGCGCCAGCTCGCGGATATCGCGAATCTCGCCCCAGGCTTCGCGGCACGGGTTAAGGGCGAAAACAATCACCTGGGTATGCCGCGCCAGGCCTTCGAGCACGCGCATATGGTGCGGCGGCAGCGAGCTGATGCCGAACACCAGCACGCGCTCGGGCAGCCCGGCGATGGGTGTGGCGTCATACAAGCGGGTGAGCAGCTCTTCCAGCAAACGCGCGCGGTGTGGATGGCCGTCTTTGGTCAGTTCGCGCCAGAGCAGCGCTTGCCAGGCTTCATCCGGGCCGAGGTCGAGCAAGTCGTTGCGCTCCCAGCTGGCCAGCCAGTCGTCGCGATACAGCAGGTATTGGTCGAATACGTCGGCGACCTTCACGGCAAGTGACAAGCGCCGCCGTTCATCGCCACCGTCCAGGTAATGCGCCAGACGCGGCGCCTCGACCAGGTGGGCCGGTTCGCACAGCCAGTCATACAGGCGCCAGCTCAGGCTGCTGGGACTAAAAGCCGATTGCTCCGGCAGCTGGCCCAAAGCCAGGCGCGACAAGTCCCAGACGAACTTGGCCGGCAGCTGCACCTCCAGCTGCATGGCGATGCCCTGCTTGCGCGCCAGCTCCAGGGTCAACCAACGCCCCATGCCCTGGCTCGGCACCACCACCAACGCCGGCGCAAAAGGCTCACGCATCGGCGTGGCGAGCAGGGTGGTGGCCAGCTCGCCAAGGGTTTCCAGGTCAGGGGCGTGATAAAGCGTAAGCATCAGCGGGCATCCGTTCAGTAGCGAGCAAGGTTATCAGCTCACGCAGCCTGGCGGGATTGCGCGACAGTCTGTGTCGCGCGCTGGCGCGGATGGCCAACCCCAGCTAAAGCTAATTACAGGGCCTGCGCTTCTACAAGATGGGCCTTTATAACAAGTAAAAACCACGCGTCACGCTGCAACCGGGCTGACGCGCCAGGGAGCAGCACCATGCTCACCCTGCTTAATCTTCTGTCTGCCGTCGCCTTGCTGATCTGGGGCACCCATATCGTCCGTACCGGCATCCTGCGGGTGTATGGCTCGCATCTGCGCAAGGTGCTTAGCCATAACGTCAGCAAGCGGCCGCTGGCCTTTGCCGCCGGCATCGGCGTTACCGCGCTGGTGCAGAGCAGCAACGCCACCGCGCTGCTGGTCACTTCGTTTGTCGCTCAGGGGCTGATGGCGCTGACCCCGGCGCTGGCGATCATGCTCGGTGCGGATGTCGGCACGGCGCTGATGGCCCGCGTGCTGACCCTCGACCTGAGCTGGCTGAGCCCGCTGCTGATCTTTCTCGGCGTGGTGTTCTTTCTCTCGCGCAAACAGACCCGCGCCGGCCAACTCGGCCGCGTAGCCATCGGCCTGGGCCTGATGCTGCTGGCACTCGAATTGATCGTCGCCGCTGCCACGCCAATCACCCAGGAGCAGGGCATTCGCGTGCTGTTCGCCTCACTGACTGGCGACCTGCTGTTGGATGCGCTGGTCGGCGCCTTGTTCGCGCTGATTTCCTATTCCAGCCTGGCCGCCGTGCTGCTCACCGCAACGCTGACTGGCGCCGGCTTGATCAGCCTGCCGGTGGCCATCGGCCTGGTGATTGGCGCCAATATCGGCAGCGGTGTGCTGGCCTTTCTCACCAGCAGCCTGCAAACCCCGGCCGGACGCAGAGTGGCCCTGGGTAGCCTGCTGTACAAACTGATCGGCCTGCTGCTGGTGATGCCGTTCCTCGACCCGCTGGCCAACTGGCTGGACAGCCTGAACTGGCGTCCCGAGGAGCTGGTGATCGCTTTCCACCTGCTCTACAACGGCCTGCGCTGCCTGCTGATGCTGCCCACGGTCGGGCTGATGGCGCGCTTCTGTAATTGGCTGCTACCGGATCGCCCGGACGAGAACGGCGTCGCCCGCCCGCGCCATCTCGACCCCACCGCGCTGGCCACACCGAGCCTGGCGCTGGCCAATGCGGTGCGCGAAACCCTGCGCATCGGCGACCTGATCGAGACCATGCTCAGCCACCTGCTGGAAGTGCTGCACGGTGGGCAAACCGCCCTGGGCAAAGAGCTGCGCCGTCTGGATGACGATGTCGATGCGCTCTACAGCGCGGTCAAACTCTACCTGGCGCAGGTGCCGCGCGAAGTGCTGAGTGAACACGACAGCCGGCGCTGGGCGGAGATCATCGAGCTGGCGGTCAACCTGGAGCAGGCCGGCGACATCATCGAACGCATGCTCGGCAAAGTGCAGGATCAGAAGACCGCGCAGCGCCATTCGTTTTCAGACAGCGGGCTGGAGGAACTCACCGCCCTGCACGCCCAACTGCTGGCCAACCTGCGCCTGGGTCTCTCGGTGTTTCTCTCCGCCGACAAGGAAAGCGCGCGCCAGCTGCTGCGCGAGAAACGCCGCTTCCGCGCCCAGGAACGCCGCCTGGCACACGCCCATGTCAGTCGTCTGCACCATCAGGTGGTGCAAAGCATCGAAACCAGCGCCCTGCACATGGAGCTGATTGCCGATATGAAACGTCTCAACTCGCTGTTCTGCGCCAGCGCCTATGTGGTGCTGGAAAGCAGCGAGACAGGGGCTCTGCATCACGAGGACGGCGGCGCGGAGTAACGCCACAAGCAAATTGGTCTATACCACCAAACCTTAGTTGGGTTGAGGCAATCCAGGGCATAGGCTTTAAGTTGGAGTGCGGCATTGCAACAGTTCTGCCATCAATGCTCGCTAATACTGCTCAACTCCAACAACAAAAGAGCGCCTTCCCTATGAAAACCCTCACCTCCCTGGTCGTTGGTCTAGGCCTGGCTTTTAGTGCCAGCCACGCCAGCGCCTGGTCGCAACCTACACACAAGAATATCGTCAAGGACGCCCTGGCCTTCCTCAACTCGGCCCATGCCACGCCCGAGATGAAGCGCGCCTACCAGTTCTACGTCGGCGCAGCTGGCAGCGAAGCCCGCGCGGGCGAAATCCTCGGCCAGGCAGCCTACGACGTCGATGACTTCCAGGACACCCGCCTGGGCGGCTGGTGGGTCGGCTACGAGCACGCGCCGGTGTATGGCGCAGCGGCTTCGCTGGTCAACTACACCTCCTATTGGCACTTTATCAACATGGCCCGCCAGGGCGACGCCCACGGCAACGACCACGGTGGCTACGACTACCGCTACCGCAAGGTGGATGGCAGCTGGAGCGGCGACGTTGACTGGTACGCCATGGTTTATCTTTACAACCGCGAGCTGAAGAAGAGCGACTTCGACACCACCGAAGCGCATTACCGTCAGGGCACCTACTCCAACTGGCAGACGCACTACGGCGACTTCCAGACGGCGGCCTTCCAGCCCATCGATAACCTGGCCAAGTACTGGTTCGATCAGTTCAAGAACGCGCCCTCGCTGCAGACCATCGGCTACTCACTGCACACCACCGGAGATGTCGCACAGCCGCACCATGCCTGGGTCACTTCGGGCAATGGCCACTCCGGCTGGGAAGGCTGGGTGGACGACCACTACTTCAGCGAAGGCCTGAACAATATGGCGGCCGTGGCCAACCGGGTGGGCAGTTACGACCCGCAGAAACCGATCCGCGATCTGCTGACCCAGACGGCCCAAGTCGCCTACCAGCGCCCCGAGCCGCTGTATGACACCAGCTACGCCACCCGCCTGCGGGTGGCCAAGGAGCTGATTCCGGAGTCCATCGCCCTCACCGTCAGCGTGCTGACCAAGGGTGCCAACACCTTCTACGGCCAGGGTGGCCTGTAAGGTGCGCGGGCTTATCCAGCGCAGTTTGCTGGTACTGGGGCTGACCGGCATCTGCCTGTCGGCCCTGGGCAGCCAAGACATGCGTATCAACGGTGAACGCCTGCCCGGCAAAAGCATCGGCCTGCTGGAGCAGGCCATGACCCGGGTCAAATTCAACACCGACCTGCGCCTGCTGCGCACGGGGCTGGCGGAAAACCACCTGCTGGCCCGTGAGGTGGAAGCCAAGCTGAATGCCAAGTACAGCGGCGATCTGGATGCCTTGGTCGAGCGTGAGGCGAGCAATCTGATTGAGCAGGTCTACGGCCGCCAATTCGACCACGATGTGCGGCCCTTTCTGCGCCAACCGCAAGCGCTGAGCAGCGCGCGTCTGCGCCAGGTGCTGACTACGCAGACGCAAGGCGTGGTGCTCGATAGCCTGCAACTGAGTCCCCAACAGCAAGCCGACGCCGCGCAGGTACAGCTGATCAGTTGGCAATTCCCCGGTCAGGCCGAACAACGCCTGAACCTGCTCGAGCTGTATCAGGGCGATAACGTACAAGGTCGAGTGGAATTGCAGCAGGGCAACCTGGTGTACCTGGCCGAACAGGTGCGTCAGCAGGCGCTGCGCGACTACCTCTGGTATCAACTCGGAGAGAAAGGCTTCAGCGCGGACGAACAGGCCGGCATCCGCCAGTTGGTGCGCGACAAACTGGTCCGCCACAAATACCTGCATCAGCTTGGCCTGCACAACGACTTCCACCATGAGACCGCCAGCCTGCGCGAGCGCGCCCGCCAGGTCAGCGATGCGGATGCCGAGGCCTACTACCAGCGCAATCTGCAGCTCTACCTGAACGTTGCCCAAGTGCAGGCCAGCCATATCCGCCTGGCTGATCAAGCCAGTGCCGACCGGGTGTATGCCGAGCTGCAAAAGGGTCTGAGCTTCGATGATGCCGTGCGCCGCTACTCACTGGCCGAAAACAAGAACCACACGCCACCCGGTGACCTTGGCCTGATTCGCCCACAGGATGCGCAGCTGGACTTTCTGCGCAAGACCGCACTGCTGCAAAAGGCGAACAGCATTTCCCAGCCGATGCTGATCGACGGCGCATTCGAGATCGTCCAGGTACGCAGCCGCGAGGATCGACAGCTGCCACTGAGCGATCCGAGCGTGCGTTATGAGGTCAACCAGGCCGTCGCCAAGGAACAGCTGACCCAAGCCTTCCAGGCCCGCGTCAACGCCCTGCTGGCCAACGCCAAGGTAGAAGGGCTATGAAGGCCTGGCTCAGCATCGGCCTGCTCGGGGTGATCACCGCGGTGACCATCGTCGTCGTGCGCACGCCCCAGGCCGACACCGCGCCGGCCGCCGCGCCAAAAGCTGCAACGCCACCCAGTTCGCTCATCCCCTTGCCAGAAATGCGCGCCGCCCTGTCGACACATCAACCAGCAGCAATCCCGGCACCTGCTGAAAAACCTGTGGAAGAACCGCCCAGCGAACCGCACCTGAATGCCCAGGAAGCGCAAATGCTGATCCAGCTAATGGCCGACCAAGGCGACCCACGCAGCCCCGCCCTCGGCCAACTGAAACCGCGCCAGCCCGCATCCGCCGCCCAGCTGGCCGACCCGGCGCAATACAGCGCCTTCGAAGACCAGCAAACCCGCGACCAGATCATGGCCTACGCCAGCGGCGTCCAGCAGATCCCTGCCATCCGCGAGCGCATCGAACAAGCCGCGCAATCCGGCGAACGCAGCCAAACCGAGCTAGACGAAGCCCGCGCCGCGCTGGAGCAACTGGAAATGCTGCAGAGCAAACTGCAGAGGGAAAGGCCATAACATTTATCAGCGGCGATGGACGTTATCGAAATCATCGCCTTTAGGCGTGGCTTGAATACCTTTGGCTTCCTGCTGACGGTAATAGGTCTCGATGCTGAGACTCGGGTCGATCTTGGATTGGAGAATGCAGGGTTGTTCTTGCCACTTGTATTCACGGTTACGTTTCATCATCTCTGCACGACCGCGGCGCTCCCAAACTTTGTAAGGCATATCACGCCAACGGCGAGGGTCGCGCTTGCTCTGCCGGTCGTGCTCGGCAGTCGTGGGGTCAAGGTGGCGGAACTGTTCGAGGATCGGCAGTTCGGGTAAGGGCTGGGTCACGTCCATATAGCGTTGCAAGGTATCCCAAAAGGCCAGCGCCTCTTCAAGGTTCATACCCAGTGATTGGATTTTTCCGCCAAGAAACACCTCGACCGAGGTGTAGCGGTGATGCAGCCAAATGGCGAAGCCGCTATTGCCGTGGGGACCGGGGCGGAATTCTAAGGTGGCATCGAATTCATAGAGCGGCGCGCTAAAGGGTTTTTGAAAGCGGCGGCCGATGGTGAGCATACCAGTCTGACGATTAAAACCGCTGCCATCGTGAGCGAATACGCGCAGGTAAAGGTCTTGTAAGTAATCCCAACCGATCAGCCCCATAAAGACGCTAAAGGCCATACCGGCGCACACCCAGAGCAAATTTTCGCCATCCGGGGATGATTGAAAGGTCAAAATTGATGCCATTAATGCGATAAAAAAACCAACACCAGTTTGGATTAAGTATTTTTTATGGTCTGGGTTATCTCGCCACATAAGCCAGGCACTTACACCAATCATAAATACGGCAAAGGCGGGGATTAAAGTCTCAACTAATAGCCCGAAATCTTTAGACTCTAAACTAGGCGAAGGAACTGTAAGCATCCACAATAGCCACGGAGCAAAGAGAAGGGACCACCATTTTAGGTACGGAAATAAAACCATCCATTTGCTGGTGCTGTCGAAGTTCCAGCGCTTTTGATTGATATAAAGATCATCTTCTTTATTTCCATCCAAACTATTACGCGCTGCAGAGTGCAGCTGCACGTCCACATCCTGCCACGGCTCTAGATTGGCGTAATGCCCCCAGCCCAATTGGGTACGAGTGGTGCCAGTACGGTTGGCATCCTGCGACCACTTATGCGGAGGCTGCGCTGGAATGGCACTGCTGCGGTAGGCCGAATCAGCATAAGGCGCTGTCGGTTTAACGGGGGCATTCATACTTTGGCAAAGTCCCTTTGGGTGATCAGCCAATAGGCTACGTCATCGGCATTGTCGCCGTCTGCGGGTCGCTTAGCTGTAAACGCTTGCCAGTTACGCGGCTTCGGCTGGGGTAGGGTGATGCGGTTATAGCCAGGGAAAGGGTCGTCTGCGTAGCAGATGTTTTCTCCCAGGTGGAACTGGCCACAGACCTTAAGGCTGTATTCGATGGCTTGCCGATAGCGCAGCGGGTCCTCTACTGAGGCCACAGCAAACTGTGCAGGCAGCACAAAGAGCAAGCGATTACCGTCGAGCACCACAGCGCCAAGCTTTTCCTTGGGAATAGGCTGGTAACGGTAAGTCCAGCCCGAGGCATGGCCACGGGTGCGCAGGATTTCCCTGGCGATTAGACTGAAGTCAAGGCCATTGCGGAACTGACCTAGCAACGGGGTGCTGAGTTCAACTACCCAGTCTTGCGGAGCCAATTGGGCTCGCGATTGAGTTTGCGCATCGAGCAGGCGAGCCTTGTCCGCCGTATTGGCCTTATCTTGCCAATGCTGCAAACGCTGGATATGGAAACGAGGTTCGCCCAAGGCGCCAAGCAGTTGCTGGTAGGCCTGCAAGGGGTTGTTCATCTGCGATAGACGCTGTTTTTTCCCAAAAGGGCCATGCTTGATGGCCTGCTCCACTGCACTATCGGCCAGCAATACCGAGCCGATAACGCCAACGACCAGCAACCCGACACCAAGCCCGAGCAGCCAAGGACTGGCTAAGAGGCCAATGGTATAGAGCGCCCATATCCCCGAGCCGCTAGCTGCAATCATATTGGCCATAGCGACATCGTCGTCGCCGTCACGAAGAGCGCGGCCGGCATCCCAGGCAAATAAGATTGCAGTCAACCCCATAGCAGCCGTTGAGCCAACGCGCGAAGCATTTAGCCAAGTGCTACCGGTACGCTTCTTCAAATTTTCGGCCCAAAAGCCGGATGTCTGAAAGCGGCCCCGCTCCCAGAATACATGCCATGGATTACCGCTACGCTTGGCATCGGTTAGCAGTTTAAGCGCAACATTATTGCCGGCCAGCCCCAAGTCAATTAAGGCTCCTGCTGCACCGAATCGGTACCTCCATATCTCCCCTTTCTCTGGAAGATTTCCAGCCCCCACCGTATTCGCATACAAACTAAACCCCGCACACACCGTCGCCAATACAGGTAGCGTTTTACTATTAGCGAGAGCCTTAGCCGTATCCAGATGACCTGCAGCGGTGCGCCACTGTTTGTAGTCAGCCACTAAGGGATCGTTAGCCTCGGCGGCGATGACCATAACCTGGCCCAGGTCTTTACGGGCAAAGCCCAAGCGCTCCGCTAGCTTGCCGCTGCTTGTTACCTGCACCTTGCCATTTTTCGCTTCCAAGCTGGCATAGAGATAATTATCGCGGGTCAGTGTGGCGCGTTCGGCAGCCGTGATACCAAAGCTGAAGCCGGCACCATGCACGCCCAGCACGACCATATTCTTGGCGAGTGCTTCACCTTGGGGCAGTAGCTTTAACCCTTTGGCACGACTATGCAGTTTGTTCAGCACATCAAAGGTCGGGGCAAAGCTGCGGTGCAGTTGCACCTGAGTAACGCTATTGCTTTCGCTGATACGCTTAACCGCGAGCATGCTGGCAGTGGCGACATGGTTAAGTAACTCATCCACTGACGACAGCAGGTTCTGGCCAATATAGGCATTGTTGAGAAAGCTCAGTGCGCTCAAGCCCAGCCGCTCTGGTTTTATCGCAATACCGCTCGCCACAAGTGCCTGTAAGCGCTTGGCGGTTTCTGGTAATTCACCCTGGACATTGGCCAACAAGCCCTTGGTCAGCACATGGGTGGCCTCAATCAGTTGGCGACTAAGCTTGTCCACAGCAGCACTGACTTTCATATCCTGCGCTTCAATACAGCGCGGATCGCACCCCTTTGGCGAGCGGTTCAGCACTTCCAGTAACTCACACAACTGTGCATAAGGCTCAAGCAGACGCTCATCACGGCTGTGTTGGAAATCGTTCCATACCGCAGGCAAGCGCTTAACCAACTCCAGCATGCGTTCTTGTTGGCGATAAAGCTGTTCTCGGGCTTGCTCACGCTCAGCGTGCAAGGTGGCTTTTTTTAGAGCGGAAATATCAATGTGCTCTTTGAACTCTTGCAGGGGACCATTTGCCCTCATGGCCTCGCTGTATAGCACCTCGGCATAACGGCCAAAGGGCTGGTGCGGAACCAAGGCATTAAGGGTTTGCAACAGCTCAGCACATAGCCTCGACTGAGCAACCGCATGCCGTAGGGCAAAAATGGGGTCATCGAGTATCACGCCAACCAGTTGCGGATGACCGCGCAGCTGGTACTCCGTCAGCAAGTCTTTACCGGCCGGCATTGTGGGCAGAGGTGCGGGTGGCGTGGTCTTAATAAAACCTGCCAACTCTTTTTGTCGCTGCTCAAGCTGTTTAACCAACGAGGTAGCGGGTAACTCCTTGAGGCCGGAATTAAATAGCAGAGGGTCTTCAAGCAGGGTTTCCAGATGCAACTCGCGGGCACACATACCTTTGCTAATACGTGTGATCTGAATAATTGGCATCGCTTGAGTCGCTTTCCACTGCTCAGGACCTACAACAGCAGCAGCCCAAGCAGGAGCGATGCTCTGACAACGCTGCTTAATGCGTCCAGAACTGGCTTCTAGCCACTCGATGTACTCCCAAGTCCAGGGCAACTCGCTGTAGGCCATGGCAAGCTGGTCACCCACAAAACGCCCTTGCAACAACATGGGCACAAGAATCAGATGCTGCTTAGCACCAACAGGCTTACGCTCATCCGCCTTGCCGCCGCTCTGTGCGGCTTTGCGCCAGTGCGCGACATCCACTTCGAAAAGCTGACCTTGGCCGTCACTTTCCAACTCGCGCCACAGCTTGCCCTGACGAAAAACGTAAAGACGACCGGGTCGCAGCAGCCCGCCTTTAGGAGCTTCATTGTATTTCTCATAACCCGGCAAACGCGCCATAGGCACCACAGCAAGAAAGGTATTCTGCTGAATCTCTGGCTCTTCTTCGTTGCTGCGCATATCCAATTCGACAGGAATCTGCAGCATCCCACCATCAACGCGCTCGATATTCAGAGCTAAACGAGCACGGCGTGTATTGTCGTACTCCGCACGCTTGCGGGTGCCCTGCTTAATGGGCTGATCCTTTAGCTCGCTCATGCGTCACCTTCCGGGTCGAGCAGTTGTACTTGGCCACCGAAGGCGGGGTCGCCCCATACGTCGACAATCAGTTGTTGTGGCCCTTGCTCGCCCAGACTCGCTAGCGGCAACAACGGATTGAGGTTGGCCTGACCGGTCTTTTCGCCGGTCGGTGCCGTATCGGCCGGTTTGGGAATGATCGGCAACACCGGCGCCGCCCCCGAGCCACTCCCCGGCGCGCCGCCGGAGTTGAATTTGATGATTGGCCCGACCATGGTGATGCCGCTGGCGTCGAGTTTGATAAAGCTGCCGGCGGCTTTGAAGGTCAGTTCGCTGCCGGCTTCGAGTACGACTTTCTGGCCGCTGGACAGGTGGATCTCTTGGCCTGCGTTAATAAATTGGCCGGTGCCGATTTTGATGTGCTGGTTGTTGCCGACGGTTAGGTGGTCGTTAGCTTTGACCTCACTTTTGCGGTCGGCGTGGGTGGTGCGGTGTTCTTCGGCTTTGAATTCGCTGTAGCTATTGGCTTCGACGGTGTCGTGGCGTTCGTTGCCGATGCGGATTTTCTGGTCGTGCTCGATGTTTTCATCCCAGTCGCGCTCGGCGTGGATGTAGATCTGTTCGGCGCCCTTTTTGTCTTCGATACGCAGCTCGTTATAGCCGCCACCGCCGGGGGTGCTGAGGGTCTTGAACACACTGCGAGTCTTGTTCGCAGGCAGGGCGTAGGGCACCACGTGTTCGGCGTGGTACAGGCAGCCGGTGACCAGCGGTTGATCGGGGTCGCCTTCGAGGAAGGTGACCAGCACCTCCATGCCCACGCGCGGGATGGCGATGCCGCCGTAGCGGTCGCCGGCCCAGCTTGAACTCACGCGCAGCCAGCAGCTGGTTTTGTCGTCGGCCTGGCCTTCACGGTCCCAGAAGAATTGCACCTTGATCCGGCCGTATTCGTCGCAGTGAATCTCTTCACCCGCAGGCCCGGTGACCACCGCGCTTTGGCTACCGAGAATGCGCGGTTTCGGGTGATTGAGCGGTGGGCGATACAACACGGTCCAGGGTGTGGCGGTAAAACGGTTGCGGTAGCCCTGCTGGAAACCGTCGCTAACTTCGGTGTGACTAGTCACCGACTCTTCCAACACCTGCGGCTGTTTGCCCTCGTGGTGGATTTCGGTGAGCAGCCAGAGGTCGTTCCAGCTGGCGCGCGGGTGCTCGGTCAGCGCCAGGAAGTGGCCGCTGACCAGCAGCGGCTGATCACCGTCGCCTTGCGCCAGCTCGAAGTCGTGACGATGGCGTTCGAGAATGCGCTGGCTAAGGTGTTTGCCGCGCTCGCGGTCGACAAAACGGCCGGGGTAGTCGTAATCCTCAAGGTCGGGTTTGAACGCGCTCTTGGCATCCGCCTCCATCAGCAGCTTGGGTTTTTCGAAGTCGTAGTCGCGGCGGGTCACCCGGCTTGAACGGGTTTCCACGCGCACGCCGAAGCGCTTGATCACCGGCTTATCAGCGACCAAACCGCTGTCCTGCTGATAAGCGGTAGGAGCGAGCTTGGGGAACGGCGTCTGGTCGTCGCCGAAGACCAGTACATGGCCTTGCTCGCTGTGCTGGAAGTGGTAGTGAATCCCTTCTTCCTCGCACAGGCGCTGGACGAAGTGCAGATCGGATTCGTCGTACTGCACGCAGTACTCGCGCCCGGGGTAGATCGAGCCGAGTTGGAATTGGTAGGCGTTGGCCTGAATGCCGTGCTCTTGCAGCACTTGGCTGATGATCTTCTCCACCGTCAGGTGCTGGAAGATGCGTTGGTTGGTGCGATGCGCCAGGTACGCCAGTTGTGGGCGCAAGGTCACGTGGTAGCGGGTCAGGCGTTTACCGGACTCGCCTTGGGCGGCGCGGTAGATTTGCCCGTGAATGCCATGGCCGGCTTGGTCGAAGGCGAGAAAAGCGGCTTGGTGCAGCAGGCTTTCCAGATCCAGGTCAGGACGTTCGCTGACCAGCTCCAGTTCAAACTCGAAGGGCTGACTGATCGCCTCGCGACCGTTGAATTCGAGCACCTGTAGATCGTGGCTAACGCCTTCGATCGTCAGGCTGAAATGAGTCTGGTTGGCGGCGGCGAACATTCGTTGTTCCTCTTGTTTCGTTCCATGAATCGAACCACTGCGCATTTCTAACCCAGGCCAAGCCTGGCAGCCGTGCGTGTTCGCGGTTTTGCGCGATGCCTGTCAGTGTTTGGCGAAGCAGGTCTCACTGAAAACGCAGCGGCCAGGACAAGCCTGGCCGAAGCGGTATTGCGTGAACTCAGCCAATGCTTAGAACCTGCATACGATCTGCTGCGCGTCGGCTAAACGGCGTTGAAAGCGGCCTCGGAATGCTCATTTACAAATCGTAAACTCCGCTTCCTTGGCCGCTTTCGCCCCCGTTTATCTCTAGCTCGCGAGATCGTAAATAGGTTCTTAGGCGGAGATCGGGGTACGCCAGTCGTCGGAACCGGAAGTACCGGAGACTTCGTGGGTCCAGACGATTTTGCGGTAGGTGAAGTACACGTCTTCCAGGTGAGTGAAGTGCGACATGTTCGGGTCCTGGCAGTTCGGCATACGCGACTGCACGTCAACGATCACGGCATCTTCCAGTTCGATGGTGAAGTAGTGCTCTTGAGTACCGGTGGAGGAAGTGCGGTACCACTCCAGACGGCACTTGGACAGACGCTCACCGGAGGTCAGGGAGTTGAAGATCAGCGGCGAGGATTTGTCGAAGACTTTGGTGATCATCAGCGGCTTGTGCACGCGCTGACCAGTCGGCTGACCGGACTGCGGATCACGCGGGATGATGACCTGGTGGTTGAAGGCTTGAACCAGGATCTGGTCTTCATGACCTTCCTGGAAGATGTTACCGACGGAATCTTCGGTGAAGGTGCCAGCGGTGATCAGGCCTTGTTTGGTGCCTTCGAGGGACAGATACGCGGGTGTTGGCATGAGTGCTTTCCTTGCCTTGGGTCATGGATCTGCAGTGATCCGGGAACTACCCCTATAGCGACAAGCATGCCAATTAAATAAAAACGTTATAAATCAGTGACTTAATGAAAATAAATTTATATAGCTCAAGACAATGCGCACTGGATCACTGAAAGCTGAGCAAGTTGTTGCGCAAGGCTGCGCAAGTTTCTGCGCAGCAGGCTGCACGTCAGTATCAGCAAGGCCTGTAGATGGATACCCACAGACTTATCAACAGCCTGCTGCGCAATAAACTGCGCAGCAGGCTGGCACCTCAGGTTCGGCTCACGCCGTGCCGTTAGCCCGGCGACGCCGCTGCAGCCAGACCACCAGAGCGAACAGCAGGAAGCCCGGAATCCACATCAGCTCCTTGGTCCAACGATCCGTTGGCGCGCGCACGCTGATGATTTGCTGATCGAATTCCAGACCGGCTTCAGCCGCCGGGCTGCCGAAGGTGACGCTGTCGACCAGCACCTTGCCGCCCTCTTCATAGGTCAGCAGGCCGAGTTTCTCCAGGCGCTCTTCGCCGCTGGCACCGTCCGGTACGGGCAGCAGCAGGCTGAATTCACGGGCATCGCCCACCGCATTCTCACCCTTGATGCGCAGGCGCAGTTGGCTGCCGTCGGCCACATCACCCAGGGCCTGGGCCAGTTGTGCTGGCGGGATGTCGCGGTAAGGGTCGTGCACGATGTCCATCCAGAAGCCCGGACGGAACAAGGTGAAGGCCACCAACAACAGCAGCACGCCTTCGTACCAGCGACTGCGTACCAGGAAGTAGCCCTGGGTGCCGGCCGCGAAGATCAGCATGGCGATAGTCGCCACGATGAAAATCAGCACGCCGTGCCAGAAGTCCACGTCAATTAGCAGCAAGTCTGTGTTGAAGATAAACAGGAACGGCAACACCGCCGTGCGCAGGCTGTAGTAGAAGGCCTGAATGCCGGTCTTGATCGGATCGCCCTTGGACACTGCAGCAGCGGCGAACGAGGCCAGACCCACCGGCGGCGTCACGTCGGCCATGATGCCGAAGTAGAAAACGAACAGGTGCACAGCGATCAGCGGCACGATCAGGCCGTTCTGCTGGCCGAGGGTGACGATCACCGGCACCAGCAGGCTGGATACCACGATGTAGTTGGCAGTGGTCGGCAGGCCCATACCCAGCACCAGGCTGAAGATCGCCGTCAGCACCAACATCAGCAGCAGGTTGCCCATCGACAGCAGCTCGACCAGATCGGCGAGCACCAGGCCAACCCCGGTTTGCGATACCGCGCCGACGATAATCCCGGCCGCCGCCGTGGCAATACCGATACCGATCATATTGCGCGCGCCAGCAATCAGGCCCTCGCGCAGGTCGATCACGCCATCCATAAACGAGCCGTGGGCATGCGTGCCATCGGTGCGCAACCAGCTCAGCAGAGGACGCTGAGTGAGCAGGATGATTACCAGCATGACGCTGCCCCAGAAGGCCGACAGGCCGGGAGACAGGCGCTCGATCATCAAGCACCAGACCAGCACCACCACCGGCAGCAGAAAGTGCAAGCCAGAGAGCAAGACGGCGCGGGTTTGCGGCAGCTTGTCGAGCGGCGCGTCCGGGTCTTCAGCCGGCAGCACCGGCACGCTGGCGGCGATTTTCAGCAAGCCCAGGTAGACCAGCGCCAGCAGCGCGCCGATCCCCGGCAGGGCGTATTCACCCAGCGCCGGCTTGAGCCAGCCGAGGCCGTAATACACCGCCAGCGACAGCCCGCTGATCAGCGCCGCACCGAAGGCGAAACCGGTCAGGCGGCGCAGCCAGGGCTTGGGCTGATGCCCGGGCACCGGCTGCAGGCCGAGCTTGAGGGATTCCAGATGGACGATATACAGCAGGGCGATATAGGAAATCGCCGCTGGCAGGAAGGCGTGCTTGATGATCTCGACATAAGGCATGCCGATGTACTCGACCATCAGAAAAGCCGCCGCGCCCATCACTGGCGGCATGATCTGGCCATTCACCGACGAGGCCACTTCCACCGCGCCGGCCTTCTCGGCCGAGAAGCCGGTGCGCTTCATCATCGGTATGGTGAAGGTGCCGGTGGTCACTACGTTGGCAATCGACGAGCCGGAAATCAGCCCGGTCAGACCCGATGCCACCACAGCCGCCTTGGCCGGACCACCACGGAAGTGGCCGAGCATGCTGAAGGCCAGCTGAATAAAGTAATGCCCCGCGCCCGCGCGTTCGAGCAAGGCGCCAAACAGCACAAAGAGAAACACGAAGCTGGTGGATACGCCGAGGGCGATGCCGAACACCCCTTCGGTGGTGATCCACTGGTGGTTGGCCATGGCATTGAAGCTGACCCCACGGTGCGCCAGCATCCCCGGCATATAAGGCCCAGCCAGGCTGTAGACGAGAAACAGCAGGGCGATGATCGCCAGCGGCGGGCCGAGCACGCGGCGGGTGGCTTCCAGCAGCAACGGGATGCCGATGCACGCGGTGAGCATGTCCGCAGTGGTCAGGCTACCGGGGCGCAAGGCCAGTTGCTGGTAGAAAATAAACAGGTAGGCGGCGCTGGCGGCAGCGACCAGGCCCAGGGCGATATCCAGCAGCGGTATGCGGTCACGCGGCGATTTGCGAAAGGCCGGGTAGGCGAGAAACGCCAGCAACAGGGCAAACGCCAGGTGGATAGAGCGGGTTTCGGTGTCATTGAACACGCCAATGCCGAACACGAACGGCAGCGGCGAGGCGATCCACAGTTGAAACAGCGACCAGAGCAGAGCCAGGCCGGTGATCACCTGGGCCATGGCCCCCAGCGGGGTGCGCGCACCGACATCCTGGGCGATCAGTTCTTCGGTGGACAGTTGCTTGTCATGCATGGGTTGAACCTGCATTCGAGAGTACGGAAAACGGCAAAACCCGCAGCCTTGCAGCTGCGGGTTTGCTTATCTGAAAACACTAGCCCGTTTGCACGGGCAGTCACGTAGCCCGAATAAGCCTAGGCGTAATCCGGGTAACGCGGTCCCGGATTGCGCTGGCGCTTATCCGGGCTACACAGGCTTACAGCCAGCCGCGCTCTTTGTAGTAGCGCACTGCGCCTTCGTGCAGCGGCGCGCTGAGGCCGACTTTGATCATGTCTTCTTCTTTCAGGTCGGCAAATGCAGGGTGCAGACGCTTGAAGCGATCAATGTTGTCGAATACCGACTTAACCAGTTGGTAGACCACTTCCGGGCTGGCCTTGGCCGAGGTGGAAAGTACCGCCTTGCCGCCAATCGACGGGGTTGGCGCATCGTTGCCCTTGTACACGCCGCCGGGGATATCGGCTTTGGTGTAGTAGCTCTTCTCGGCCAGCAGCTTGTCGATTTCCGCACCAGTTACCGGCACCAGTACCGCGTCGGTGGTGGTGGTGGCTTCCTGGATCGCGCCATTGGGGTGGCCAACGAAGTAGGTCATCGCATCGATATTGTTGTCGCCCAGGGCAGACGCCTGCTCGGCCGGCTTCAGCTCAGCAGCCAGGGAGAACGCAGAGCGGTCCCAGCCTTTGACCTGCATGATCTCTTCCAGGGTGTCGCGCTGACCGGAACCTGGGTTGCCGATGTTGACGCGCTTGCCTTTGAGGTCATCGAAGCTGGCGATCTTGGCATCACGGCGGGCGAGGATGGTGAACACCTCACTCTGCAGCGAGAACACCGCACGGATGTCCTCCATGGCGCCTTCTTTCTCGAACGGAGCAACGCCCTTCATGGCCTTGAACTGGTGGTCCGACTGCATGATGCCGAAGTTGAACTCGCCACTGCGGATGCCGTTGACGTTGGCCACACCGCCACCGCTGGCTGGGGCGTTGCACTTGATACCGTGCTCAGCCGCACCGCGATTGAGGAAACGGCAGATCGATTGACCGGCAACGTAATAAACGCCGGTTTGACCACCGGTGCCGATGGTGACGAATTTCTCTTCGGCCTGTACGGCGCTGCTCAGGGTAATACCTGCGAGTGCAGCCGACAGGGCCCATGCCAGGGATTTACCTTTCATGGGAGTTCTCCTTTTCTGTTTATTGTTGAGCCGGTCGCACCTTTTGAGTGCGCCCGGAAGGACAAGAGTCTAACCGCTCAGCCACAGGTTGCACGGAGTAATACCGGCCGCACCAGTAACCAAGTGTTTAGCTAGACGTCTTAACGCTACCGCCAAGCCACAGCTTTGGGCAGAATCAGGCCATGTCCAAGCACACACTCGAGTCACAACACACCTCGGTCAGCGCCAGCATCACCCTCGCGGTGCTGCATGCCGCCAGCCGCCTGGGCGTTGATCGCGCCCAACTGATGAGCGCCTGCGAGCTGCATGACAACCAGCTCAGCGACCCCGATGCGCGTGTGCCCTTCGCCACTCAGGAACAGCTGTGGCAGCAACTTAGCCGTATCGAGCATGCCGAACCCGGCCTGGCCCTAGGCTGCAACCTCGCCCCCGGGCCGTTCAGCGTGCTTGGTTACCTGCTGCAGAGTAGCCCGACCCTCGGTGACGCGCTGGCTGCCGGGCTGCGCTATCAGCGCCTGGTGGGCGAAGGCGGCGAGGTGCAATTGCGTGAACAGGGCGATGAACTGCAACTGCTGTATCGCCCATTGCATCCCGAACTGCCGGCCACCCGCACCCGCGTACTGGCGCTGATGGCCTGCTGGGTACAGATGCTCCACCCGCTGCTGGATAACTGGCAGTTGCTGCGTGCGCAGTTTGTTCACCCAGAGCCGCCAACGCTGGACAGCTACCGCGACACCTTCGCCTGCCCGCTACAGTTTGCCGCCAGTGATTACGGCATCGTCCTGCCGCGCAGCCTGGCCAGCGCGCCGCTGATCCAGGCCAATCCGCCACTGCAAAACCTGCTGCGCCAGCACGCCGAAGCCCTGCTCGCCCGTTTGCCCAGCGAAGGGCTAAGCGCCCGCGTGGTGGCTTTGCTCGGTGAACAATTGGCGCGCGGCGAGCCGGATCGCAGCGAGCTGGCGCGCCATCTGCACCTGAGCGAACGCACCCTGCAACGACGCCTGGCCGACGAAGGCTGCAACTACCAGCAACTGCTGAATGACACCCGCCAGCAACTGGCCGAACAACACCTGAGCAGCGGCGACTTACCCGCCGCAGAAATCGCGTTGTTGTTGGGCTATTCGGAACCTAGCGTGTTCTTTCGCGCGTTTCGTCAATGGACTGGGTTAACGCCGGGTGAGTATCGGGCGCGGCAGAAAGTTTAATAACAGCCGGCAATATATAATCAATGAATAATGAACTCATAAAAAGCACAGAACACAGCATGATGTTTCTTGCTACGTTCGCTCGTTCTTATTACACGTTCTATGCAATATATGAGCATTTGGAAAGTCTCGATGAGAACACAGGCTATCTGTTCCCATTCCGAAGCATCTGCAATGCCCTCTTGTGCGATGCGGCAATCAGTTGGTGCAAAGTTTTTGGTTCAAACCAAGAAAAAACGCATTGGAAATTCATAGTAGGTAATCAAGATGAATTTAGAGACTTCCTCTTTGCCGAGCTAAATACTACCCAGTATGACTTCCAGAAATACTGGAAAAGCATCACTGAGTTTAGAAGCAATGTTGTTGCACACTTTAATGCCGATCACTTCGATTCTGGCGACACACCAGAGTTTGATATTGCAATGAAGTCGGCTGCTGCCGCACACAAATATCTTCGCCGACAAATTCCTAGCAACATCCAGTACACCGGGCCACTCTGCTTGGAGGAATATGGAAAAGAAGTTGCAGCAGCAGTCATGAGCAAGCTTTACATTTAAAAATCGCTTACTGGACTCACTCCGCCATGCTTTAGCTCGCTGCCCTTAAATCCCCTGCGCCCGTAAAAACGCCAAAAACGCCTCGCGCGAGCTATAGCGTGGGCTAAAGCCGAAGTCCTGTTTTAGCCGGCGATTGCTCAGTACCGGGCGATAGCGCAGAAAATCTACCTGCTCCGGGCCGTAGGGGCTGAGACCCAGGGGTTTGAGTACGCGCAATGCGGCGCGGATTAGCCAGGCTGGCAGGGCGCGGTAGGGCTTGCCCAGCAGCTCGGCGATTTCCTTGAGCGATAGCGCGCCATCGCCGGCCAGATTGAAGATGCCGGCGCTCTGCTGGCGCAAGCCGCGGCAGATGATGTCGACCACATCCTGATCCCAGATAAACACGAAGCGGCTGTCGCTGCCGCGAATGCCCAGCACCGCCGGCTTTTTGAACAGCTCGGTGATCTGGTTGTTTACCTGTTTGCCGAGGATGGTGCCGGGGCGCAGCACCAGCTGTTTGAGTTGCGGATGCTGCACCCGCGCTTCGGCCAGCAGCAACTCGACTTCACGTTTGTGCTTGGCGTAAGCGAACTGCGCATGGCCGCGCAGCGGCTGGTCTTCATCCAGCCACTCGGCATTCTGCGGGTCATAGCCATAGGCGGCGCCGGAGCTGGTGACGATCAGCTGCTCGACGCCATGGGCCGCAGCTGCCTGGATCAGCGCCCGGGTGCCGCCGACATCAATGGCATGCAACTGTTCTTCGCTCATACCCGGCGGCGGCGTGACCACCGAGGCCAGATGGACAATCGCCTGTGGCTGCCAGGTCGCTACGCAGTCTTCCACGGCCGCCGGCTGGCTGATATCGAGCAGCACCGGTTCGATATTCAGCTTCATCCCCGCGCGGTTCTGCGGGCGGATATCGGCGGCAATCAGCAGCCACTGCGGATGCTGAATGGCCAGTTGGTTAAGCAGCTGCTGGCCGATATAACCGGCTGCACCTGTGATCAAGACGCGCATGTAACTCTCCATAACGCAGCGCGGCCCCATGGCGCGGGCGCTGTGTTTTCAGCGAATGTGTTTACCCATTGCAGGCTATCCGCTGGGTTATGGGGCGGCAGTGGCAAGGCTGGCCAAACAGCGTGGCCAAAGGCGACAGATGCGTGTGCCCTGGCCGGCTGGGCGCGCTATGCTCTGCGCCCGCCATTCGCCCAGGTATGCCCGCCATGAGCCAAGCCGAACAGAACCTGCGTATCGACTACATCGAGTTCGCCGCCGTCGACCTGCCGACGCTTAAGCAGTTCTATGCACAGGTTTTCGGCTGGCGCTTTACCGACTACGGCCCGCACTACAGCAGCTTTACCGACGGGCGCATGACGGGCGGTTTTACTACCGACAGCGCAGCAGGTGTCGGCCCTTTGGTGGTGATTTACGCCACGGATCTGGAAGGCGTGTGTGCCCAGGTGGCCGCTGCGGGCGGGCAGATCACTCAGGCAATCTTCAGCTTCCCCGGTGGGCGGCGCTTTGAATTCAGCGACCCAAGCGGTAATCGCCTGGCTGTCTGGTCGGAATAATCGAGTTCAATTTATGCCTGCGTGGAAACAACTGATCTTCAAGCTGGTGGCGCTGATTCAGCGCAACCCCGGGCTGGTCGCGATCTTTGGCTTTGCCTCGGGCTTGGCGAGCTTTCTGCTGGTCGAGCGGCATGCCGAACTGGCGCAGATTTTGGCGCTGGTGATGCTGGTCAGCTGGTTGTGGCTGATTCTGGAAAACATCCTGCGCGAGCGTATCGCCCAGTGGTTCGGCTTCGAGTTGCCGCCGCCGCTGCTGCGCTACGCCACGCAGATGATCCACCAGGAGAGCCTGTTCTTCGTTCTGCCGTTCTTCTTTATCACCACCACCTGGAACAGCGGCCAGCTGCTGTTCAGCGGCCTGCTGGCCAGCGCGGCGCTGATTTCGATTATCGACCCGCTGTACTACCGCTGGCTGGCACCCAAGCGCTGGCTGTTTCTCGCTTATCACACCCTGGCGCTGTTCGCCGTGCTGCTTACGGCGCTGCCGATCATCTTCAAGCTGACCACGCCGCAGAGTTATCAGCTGGCCCTGGCGGCAGCGGTGCTGCTGTCGTTCCCTTCGCTGTTCGCGATCATCACCGTGCAACGCTGGTGGCGCGGCCTGCTGTTGGTGGGCATGACCCTGGCCATCGGCGCGGGCGGCTGGCTGGCGCGCGCCTGGGTGCCGCCGGCAACCCTATGGCTGACCGAGGTGGCGGTGACCAGCGAATTCGACAACCTTAAGCGCGCACCGGGCGAAAGCATCAAGCAGCTGAGCGTGGCGCAACTGCGCAGCCAGGGCCTGTTCGCCTACACCGCGATCAATGCGCCGCGCGGCCTGAACGAACGGATTTATCACGTCTGGCGCCGTGATGGCGGTGAAGTCGAGCGCATCGCCCTGGATATCCACGGCGGGCGCAAGGAAGGCTACCGCGCCTGGACCCACAAACAGAACTTCCCCGCCGACGCCGTAGGCCGCTGGCAGGTGCAGGTGCTGACCGAAGCCGGGCAGATGATCGGTGTGCTGCGCTTTAAGGTGGTGGAATAGCGGGTAGGTTGGCGTTGAGGAGCACAGCGACGAAGCCCAACACCGCGTCAACAGCCTGTTGGGCTTCGCTACGCTCAACACCAACCTACGGCTTATTGCGCAGCAGATCGTTGTCGAACGCTTAGCCGAAACCAGCGGCGTAGCCCGGATGCAATCCGGGACGATGGTTCTGCTGACAACACTTCCCGGATTGCATCCGGGCTACAGGGTTGTACTGGCTCTAACCGAAGAACCAGTAGCAGACGAAGATGGCCGCCACCACGCCGGCAAACTCGGCCAGCAGCGCGCAGCCCACGGCGTGGCGCACGCGCTGGATGCCGACCGCGCCGAAATACACCGCCAGCACATAGAAGGTGGTTTCCGTGCTGCCCTGGATGGTCGCCGCCACCAGTGCGGCAAAGCTGTCGACGCCCTGGGTCTGCATGGTTTCAATCAGCATGGCGCGCGCGGCGCTGCCGGAGAAGGGTTTCACCAGAGCGGTGGGCAGCGCGTCGACAAAGCGCGTATCCCAACCCACCACCTCGACCAGCCAGCGAATGCCATCGAGGCCGAATTCCAGCGCACCCGACGCTCGCAGCACGCCAATCGCGCAGAGCATCGCCACCAGGTAGGGCAGCAGGCTCTTGGCCACGTCGAAGCCTTCCTTCGCGCCTTCGACAAACTCCTCGTACACCGCGACCTTCTTCAGCGCGCCGAGCAGCAGAAACAGCAGGACGATGCCGAACAGGGTGAGATTGCCGGCCAGCGACGACAGCGCCGCCAGCGCCGTGGCGGACATGGTCGCCAGCACGGCCATAAAGCTGCCCAGCAGCAGCGCGCCGGGAATCAGGTACGCCAGCACCACCGGGTCCCACAGACGCAGGCGTTGCATCAGCGCCACCGACAGCAGGCCGACCAGGGTCGAGGCACTGGTAGCCAGCAGGATCGGCAGAAACACCAGGGTCGGGTCAGGCGCGCCCTGCTGGGCGCGGTACATAAAGATGGTCACCGGCAGCAGGGTCAACGACGAGGCGTTGAGTACCAGAAATAGGATCTGCGCATTACTCGCCGTGGTGCTGCTGGGATTGAGGGTTTGCAGGGCGCGCATGGCTTTCAGGCCAATCGGCGTGGCGGCGTTGTCCAGGCCCAGGCCATTGGCGGCGAAGTTCATGGTGATCAGCCCGAGGGCCGGATGGCCGCGCGGCACTTCCGGCATCAGCCGCGCAAACAGCGGGCCGAGCATGCGCGCCAGGGCATCGACCAGGCCGGCTTTTTCGGCGATGCGCAGCAGGCCGAGCCAGAGGGTCAGGGTGCCGAACAGCAGCACCATGATCTCGACCGACAGCTTGGCCATGGCAAACAGGCTTTCGACCATGGCGGCGAATACCGCCGGGTCGTCACCGAGCAACCAGCGCGACAGCCCGGCCAGCGCCGCCACCACGAAAAACCCCAGCCACAGCCAATTGAGCATGCCGTATCTCCCCCAGATCAATGGGCGGGATGATAGCGCGGCTTATACAAAGGCGGTGGAGAGAGTCTTTTCGTCGCTCCCACGTAAAGCGTGGGAGCCGTCGGTGATAGCTCGGATGATTGCCAGGTTGTGTGGAGGGGCCGGGCGGCAATCCGCTTTAGCCGCGATTGAGCTTGGCGGCGCCAAAAGCGTCGCGGCTACGACTGCATGGATGCAGGAGGTAGCGCCGCACCGGCTCCCGGCCGGCTTACGGCATTCACCACATCCCTGTGGATTGCGAAGCAGGATGCCCGAGCCGAAAGCCCCTCCCACGACACAGCATTCATGCGCTGCACTAGTACCAATTGGGATCGCTTTTCAGCTGCTCTTGCAGCAACTGTTGCGTAGCTTCATCCGGGTCGCCGAGCCAGCGCAGGGTGGCGTGCTGGCTGGGTGCTTTGTCCGTCGGCAGGCCGTCGGGCAGCTGCACATAGAGGGCGTAGGCGTCCTCCTTGTCCCAGCTGAAGGCTACATAGAGGCGCTGATTGAAGCAGTTGTGCTCTTCACACAGCTGGCCGACCAGGTACTTGTCACCGTCGTCATCCAGGCCCTGCATGGGGCTGGCGATGCCGTTGAGGTTCATCACCCAGTCCGGCAGACGGCTTTCCTCTTGCACCAGCTCCTGCCAGCTTTGCTGATAAGCAGGGTCGCTGGCGAGCAATTCATTGAGGCGGAATTGGCCATCGGTGTCCGCGGCCAAAGCCGCCGCACTGCCGCCCAGTAACAGGGCGGCAAGCAGCGTCTTGATGGTCATGGCGGCTCCTCTATCCACGTGGGCGACGACCCATGATGAACGAGACGATAAACATCACCAGGAACACCACGAAGAGAATCTTCGCGATACCCGTGGCGGTGCCGGCGATACCACCGAAGCCCAGGACTGCAGCGATGATGGCGATAATCAGAAAGGTAATGGCCCAACTCAGCATGGCGATACTCCTTGTTTACTCAGGTGTGCGCCGCAGCGCGTGAAGACCCGGTGTGGCACACACCACACCGGAACGGACTCACTGCATGGACTGTTTCAGGGTGCGCATGCGGTCATGGTTGGCGCGTACTTTCGGCATTTCTGCAGTCAGTAGGGCCTGCACGTCCGGCTCAGCGCTTTCCAGGGCATCCTCGAAGGCATGCAGGATGCGGTCTTCAGCTTCTTCCAGCTGTGCCACGTAGGTGGCTTCGGTGTCGCTGACCAGGGTCGCCTTGGTATCGGCGTAAACCTGACGTAGCTTGCCGACAAAGGTGCCGCCGCTGGCCGGGATTTCCTGGTTGGCGGCAACTTTTACCGACAGCGCGCGGATCAGCTCGCTCTTGCTCTGCGACATATCGCGGAACAGCACCTGCAGGCGCACGTCCTTCACTTCATCGTGGGCGTGCTGATAAAAGCGCTGGCCGTCACGGGTGATTTCGATCAGTTCGTTGAGTTGCTCGGTGGTAGTACTCATGGTGATTCTCCTGTGAGTTGTAGCGGCTGCCCAGATGACGGGGCAGCCTCAGACAACAGGTAGCGGCCGCCATGGCCGCTGCCCGGATGGATCAACAAGCCGTTGAAAACGTAGGCGAGGCAGCCAGCGCAAGGCAAAAACAGGCGAAAAAGCGGAGTTTACGAGCTGTAAATGAGCATTTTGAGCCTGTTTTTAACGCCGCGATGGCAACGCAGGTAGTTTTCAACAGCTTGTTAGCTGGCGACGCGCAAAGCATCGGCATCAACGCCGCGCACGCCACGGATGTTGCGTGCAGTCTCAATCGCCAATTGCTTCTCGGCGTTGCTCAGCACGCTGCCGCTGAGGCTGACCATGCCCTTCTGGGTGTCGACCGAAATATTCAGGCCGTCGAGGTTGCGGCTGTAGATAAAGCTGGATTTCACCTTGCTGGTGATCCAGGCATCGCTGATTGCCACAGCGGTGTCATCGGCAGCGTTCTGCGCCTTGGCCGCTGTGCTATCGGTAGCGCTGACGCTGAGCAGGTTGTTCACCTCACGCACGCCATCGGTGTTGGCCGCCAGGCGACCGGCCAAGTCCTTGGCTTCGGCGCTCTGCGCGCTACCGGTCAGGCTGATCATGCCGTTAGCCGCTGCGACCTTGATGTCCAGACCTTCGGTGTTGCTGTTCCACAGCAGCTTGGATTTCACCGTGGCGGCCAGGGTGGCGTCGTCAAAACGCTGCGACAGGCTCGGCTCAGTGCTGGCCTTGGCTTCGAAGGCCGGGTCGAGGGTCAGCTGGTTGTCGACCTTTTTCACCCCGTCGATACCCAGGGCGATCTGCTCGGCCAGGTCACGTTCGACATCGGTTTCCACCTTGCCGGTCAGCTTGGCGCTGCCGTTCTCCACATCCACATCGATGGTGAAGGGGTTGAGATGGCGGTTCAGGGCAAACGCGGTCCAGATCGAGCCTTCCTGGCGCGCCTCGCTCAGCTCACGGCTGGTATCGCCCTCGGCAGCATAGGCAGCGAAAGGAGCCAGGCCGATAAGGCCGGCGGTCGCAGTGGCCAGGGCCAGAGTTTTCAGTTGATGCATGGCAGTTCCTCCAATGGATAACGATCAAGCTGGCAGCCGTTTGTCGCCGCCGTTACTGATAGATCGCAAGCCCCATGCCAGCTTCTTTAAACACAATAAACCGTTAAGTATCAATTACTTATAAACAACAGCCAGGCATGCCAGGCGTGCACCTTGCATGATCGCCGGCGAACGGCCGTGCAACTTGCACGACGCCGCGCGGACTAACCCTGTGCACGCAATGACTGGGTGCGGGATAAGAAGGAGATGGCTATGCACGCAAGCACAGAGGAACACAGCCTGGGGCGCATTCTGCTGGTGGATGACGAGACGGCCATCCTGCGCACCTTCCGCTATTGCCTGGAAGATCAGGGCTATCAGGTGAGCACCGCGAGCAGCGCGGCCCAGGCCGATGCCTTGTTGCTGCGCCAGGTCTTCGATCTGTGCTTTCTCGACCTGCGCCTGGGCGCGGATGACGGCCTGGAGGTGCTGGCGCAGATGCGCTTGCAGGCGCCCTGGATGCGCGTAGTGATAGTCACCGCGCACTCGGCAGTGGACACCGCCGTGGATGCCATCCAGGCCGGCGCGGCGGATTATCTGGTCAAGCCCTGCAGCCCCGAGCAGCTACGTCTGGCCGCCGCCAAGCAGCTGGAAGCACGCCAGCTGATCGAACGCCTGGAACGTCTGGAAGGCTATGTACGCAAGCCCGGCGACGGCCTCGACTCGCAGAGCCCGGCGCTGATGGCGGTGCTGCAGACGGCCAAGCAGGTGGCCGACACCGACGCCAATATTCTGATTCTCGGCGAGTCCGGCACCGGCAAGGGCGAGCTGGCGCAGGCCATTCACCGCTGGAGCAAGCGCGCGAAAAAGTCCTGCATCACCATCAACTGCCCCTCGCTCAGCGCCGAGCTGATGGAGAGCGAGCTGTTCGGGCATAACCGCGGGGCCTTTACCGGCGCCAGCGAGAGCACCCTGGGGCGGGTTAACCAGGCCGATGGCGGCAGCCTGTTCCTCGACGAAATTGGCGATTTCCCGCTGGCCCTGCAGCCGAAACTGCTGCGCTTTATTCAGGACAAGGAGTACGAGCGCATCGGCGACCCGGTGACCCGTCAGGCCGATGTGCGGATTCTTGCGGCAACCAACCTCAATCTCGATGAGATGGTGCAACAGGGGCGCTTCCGCGAAGACCTGCTGTATCGCCTCAACGTCATCACCCTGACCCTGCCGCCGCTGCGTGAGCGCCGCGAGGACATCCTCGACCTGGCCGAGCGCTTTCTCGCGCGCTTTGTCGTCGAGTACGCACGCCCGGCGCGCAACTTCAGCGAGGAGGCGCGCGAAGCGCTGCTGACTTACGCCTGGCCGGGCAATATCCGCGAGCTGCGCAACGTGATCGAGCGCGCCAGCATCATCTGCACGGAAGCGCTGGTGCAGGTCAGCCACCTCGGGCTGAACGCGGCGAGCAGCCAATGCGCACCGCAGATCGGTGACCAGTTAAGCCTGGAGGCCCTGGAAAAAGCCCATATCAGCGCCGTGATGGCCAACAGCGAAAGCCTCGACCAGGCGGCGAAAACCCTCGGCATCGACGCCTCGACCCTGTACCGCAAACGCAAGCAGCTCAGCCTGTGAACCTGCGCAGCCGGCTGTTTATCAGCAGCAGCGCGTTGCTCACCGTGGCCCTGGTCGGGCTGTTGCTGGGGATGTTCAGCGTGCTGCAGCTGACTCAGGTGCAGAGCCAGGCGATGACCCGAAATCTGCAGATCATCGACGCCAGCCTGGGCCTGCGCCAGGAGCTGGGCAAGCAGGTGATTCTGCTGCTCGCCGAAGAACTCGACCGCGAGGCCCTGCAGGCCTCCGATCAGCAGTTCAAGGTCTGGCTGCAACGCGCCAGCGAGAGCGCCACCAATGACAGCGACCGCCAGGCAGTTGGCGAGATCGAGCGCGCCTACGCCAACTTCGATGACCTGCTGGCCAAACCTCTGACCGTGCGCCGCGAGCTGCTGCGCAATGACGGCTTCGGCCGCGCCATCGAAGCCCTACGTGACCGCATCAACGCGGTGCAAACGCGCTACGTCAAAGCCGTGGAGCAGGAAGAAGCACGCGCCCGCGAGCGCGCCTGGCTGATCGCCGGCCTGCTCGGGATGATAGGCCTGGCGGTGCTGGTGATCGGCTTTGTCACCGCGCATAGCATCGCCCAGCGCTTCGGCCGGCCGATTGAGGCCCTGGCGCGGGCCGCTGACCAAATCGGCCAGGGCGACTTTCAGGTCACCCTGCCGCTGACCCCGGTGGCGGAAATGTCCGCCCTGAGCCAGCGTTTCGGCCTGATGGCCGAAGCCCTGCGCGAGTTCAAGAACAGCGATGTCGAAGCGCTGCAGGCCGAGCAGCAACGCCTGCAAGCGGTACTCGACAGCATCGATGACGGCCTGCTGATCTTCGACTGCGCCGGGCGGATCGAGCACATCAACCCGGTGGCCCTGCGCCAGTTGAACTGGGGCGACGAGCAGCTCGGGCAGACCCTCGACGTGGCGCTGAACCGCGCCGATCTGGCCGAGCAACTGCACCGGGTGCTGCAGGGCGAAAACCTGGACGAAGCGCTGGACGACATACCGGTGCAGATCGACGGTGAAACCCGGCTGCTGGCCTACAGCCTGTCCGGAGTCAGCCACAATGAAGGCCGCCTGATGTGCGCGGTGATGGTGCTGCGCGATGTCACCGAACAACGCGCCTTTGAACGGGTGCGCAGCGAGTTCGTGCTACGCGCCTCGCACGAGCTGCGCACCCCGGTGACCGGCATGCTGATGGCGTTTGCCCTGCTGCAGGAGCGCCTGCAGTTCGCCGCCGAATCCCGCGAGGCCGACCTGCTGAACACCGTGGATGAGGAAATGCAGCGCCTGCTGCGACTGATCAACGATCTGCTGAACTTCTCGCGCTACCAGAACGGCCTGCAAACCCTGGAATTGTCTGCCTGCGCTCTAGAACCGCTGCTGCTGCAAACCCAGCAGCGCTTCGGCGCCCAGGCCGCCGAGCTGCAGGTCAGCCTGGCCTGTGAGGTGCACGGCGAGCTGCCGGACGTGCAGATCGACCCGCTGCAGATCGAACGGGTGCTCGACAACCTGATCGGCAACGCCCTGCGCCACAGCCACCCCGGCGGGCATATCCGCCTGCAGGCGCGGCAGCAGGATGATCGAGTGGTACTCAGCGTGGAAGACAACGGCGAGGGCATCCCCTATCGCCAGCAGACGCGGATCTTCGAGCCCTTCGTCCAGGTCAGCCGCAAAAAAGGCGGCGCCGGCCTGGGCCTGGCGCTGTGCAAGGAGATCGTCCAGCTGCATGGCGGACAGATCGGCGTGCACTCACGCGCAGGGCAAGGTGCGCAGTTCTATGTGGCACTACCGGTGTAAGGCATTCCCGGGTATCAGCCTGGCTGATGGCGATTGCCTGTTGGCCAATGCTTGCCGACACTGCAGTGTCCCCAAGAGAGGAGCGCCGCCATGCCGAGCATCAATCCCAGCCCCGCCCAACTGGCTGCATTCACCGCCAAGGTGGCGGATGACGCGCCGCTGCTGATGCTCAACCTGCTGCGTTTCCAAACCCAGGCCAGCTATGCCAGTGGCAGCAGCCATGCGCCGTGCAGCGGCCGCGAAGCCTATGCGCGTTACAGCCAGACGGCGCTGCGCAAGGTCCGTGGTGTGGGCGGCGAGGTGCAAGTCATGGCCGCCGCGCAGGCCGCCCTGATTGCCCCGGCCGATGAGCAGTGGGATGAACTGTTGCTGGTGCGCTACCCATCCAAAGCGGCTTTTCTCAGCATGCTCGCCGACCCGGAGTACCGCGCGGCAACCGAACACCGCACGGCCGCCCTGGCTGACTCGCGCTTGATTGCCACCACCCCGCGCTAACGGCCTGCTTACTGCTGGCGGTTAAGCAGCAACAGCAACGCCGCCGTCTCGGCATCCGGCTCACCGTCATAACGCGCCGGGCGGTATTTCATCTGCAAGGCGGCGATCACGTTGCGTGTGGCCTGGTCCAGCTCGCCATGGCTGGGCACGGCATAGCCTTGGCGCGCCAACTGCTCCTGAAACCACTGCACGCTCGGCAGGCTGGCACTGAACAGCGCCTGCTCACGTGCCACCTCGGCAGCATCCGGCCAAGGCATAAGGCCGGCATCGGCCAGGCGCTTCCAGGGGAACAGCGGGCCGGGGTCGACCTTGCGCTGCGGCGCGACATCGCTGTGCGCCAGGATGCTGCCGGGAGCCAGCTGGTGGCGCTGCATGATGTCCTTGAGCAGCACGATCAGCGCATCGATCTGCGCCGGGGCAAAGGGCTGCCAGTAGCGGCCGTTGGGGGTGTCGTAGAAACCCTGGTTGACCAGCTCGATGCCAATCGTGGTGCCGTTGAGCCAGGTGCGCCCTTGCCACTGGCTATCGCCGGCATGCCAGGCGCGGCGGTTTTCATCGACCAGGCGGTAGATGGTCGGCGGCGCTTCGCCGATCAGGTAATGGCTGCTGACGTCGGTCTCGGTCAGTAGCTGTAGCGAGCGCGCCAGATCGGTGGAGGTGTAGTGCAGCACGATGTACTGCACGCGGCTGTTCTGCCCGCTGGCGGTATGGCTATCGTCGATGCGTAAACCGCTGCTGCAACCGGCCAGCAACAAAACCAAAAAACTTAAACACAGAACTTTCATGGGCTGATATGCAACACGCTTTGCAGGTTATCCAGCAGCATGTCGACGCTGAGCATGATCAACAGCATGCCCATCAGCCGCTCCACTGCGGTCAACCCGCGAGGTCCGAGAAAACGCTGCAGCAACGAGGCCTGCAACAGAATAAAGGCGGTCGCCGCCCAGGCCAGCAGCACCGCGGCGTAGAGTTCCCAGAGCGGCCCGTCATGGGTATTGCGCAGGGTCATCAACACCGCCAGGGCGGAAGGCCCGGCCACCGCCGGGGTGGCCAGCGGCACCAGCATCGGTTCGCCATCCGGCACATCACCCAACACCCCTTGCGGGCCGGGGAAGATCAGGCGCATGGCGATCACGAACAGGATGATACCGCCGGCAATCGCGGTTGCCTCCCGCGACAGGCCCAGGGCGCTGAGCACTTTGTCACCAAAGGTAAGAAACAGCAGCAACAGTGCCAGGGCGAACAGCAGCTCACGCGCGGCCACCCACAGGCGGCGCTTGGCCGGCACGTTCTTCAGTGCGGCGATAAAGATGGCGATATTGCCGAAGGGGTCGGTGACCAGAAAGATCAACGCGGCGATGCCGAAAATTTCCATGAAACGCTCCTCAACAGATCGGCAGAGTTTAGTGCGTATGCCGGCAGAAAACGCCTTTGATCAGGCAGAAACGCCACGCTGGTCTATTGCCTGGGCAAGGCGTGATGGACGCTGCTAGACTGAAATTTGTACAAATACGGAAATTCTGTACAGCTTTTGTATTGATTAGGAGATCACCACCATGCGCGCACTGCTGTGGTTCAAACAGGATCTACGCCTTGATGACCACCCCGCCCTGCAGGCGGGCCTGACCGCCGAATGCCTGCTACCGGTGTATGTGCTGGACCCGGCACTGCTGCAGCTCAACGAATTTGGCATGCGCCGTATGGGCGTGCACCGCGCGCGCTTTCTGCTGGAAAGCCTGGTGGCGCTGGAGGGCGAATTGCGCCAGCGCGGCTCGCACCTGCTGCTGGTGATCGGCTCGGCGGAGCAGGCGATTCCCCAGCTGGTCGCCCAGTTCAACTTGGATCAGGTGCTGACCCTGGAGGAAATCGCCCCCGACGAACGCGCCCAGGTGGCCCGCGTAGCCCGGCGTCTCGGTGACACTCCCCTGCAGCAGGCGCCGGCCAACAACCTGCTGCGCACAGATGAACTGCCTTTCAGTGTCGAACAACTGCCGCATGTGTTCAGCCGCTTCCGCAGTCTGGTGGAGGAACGCCTGCAGGTATTCCAGCCACGCCATGCGCCGGACCGTTTACCGGGTTTGCCGGATGGTGCGCTGGCGCTGATGCAACCGTTGCCGACGCTGTCGCAATTGGGCCTGGGCGAGCCGCTCAGTGTGCCGGCCAGCGCCTTTCCGTTCTCCGGCGGCGAACCCGCGGCGCTGGGCCGGCTGCGTGACTACCTGTGGAAAACCCAGGGCGTGCGGCAGTACAAGGACACCCGCAACGGCATGATCGGCAGCGAATATTCGTCGAAGTTTTCGCCCTGGCTGGCCAATGGCAGCCTCTCTGCACGCCGCGTGGTGGCCGAGCTGCGGCGGCATGAGGCGCAGTTCAAACGCAACGACTCCACTCACTGGCTGTGGGTGGAAATGCTCTGGCGCGACTTCTTCCGCTGGACCCTGATTCGCCACGGCAGCGCGCTGTTCAAGGCCGGCGGCCTGAAAGCTACCGAACGGGCACCGCAACAACTGGATCAACGTTTTCAGGACTGGTCGCGCGGGCGCACCGGCATGCCGCTGGTGGATGCCAATATGCGCGAACTGGCCGCCACCGGTTTTATGTCCAATCGCGGCCGGCAGGTGGTCGCCAGCTACCTGATCAATGACCTGCAGCAGGACTGGCGCCACGGCGCGGCTTGGTTCGAGGAACACCTGATCGATTACGACCCGGCCAGCAACTGGGGCAACTGGGCTTACCTGGCTGGCGTAGGCAACGACCCACGGCACAACCGGGTGTTCAATGCCCTGCGCCAGGCCCGTGAATACGACCCCGAGGCGCAGTACGTCAGCCTCTGGCTACCGGAGCTGCGCGATGTACCGCAGGCGCTGCGGCATACACCCTTCCTGCTCGCTGGCGGGCATCTGCGCAGCCTCGGCTACCCGCAGTTGGACAGCATTCCGGAGAGTTGGAAGCCTTACCTGCACGCAGTGGCGTGAGTCGAGTTAGCTCAACTCGACTCGATTACGCCCACCGCTCTTGGCGCGGTACAGCGCCTGATCGGCGCGTTCGAACACCTTGTCACTGCCTTCATCACCAACAAAGGCGGTCAGGCCAGCCGACAGGGTGATGGTCACGCGCTCACCACGAAAGTGGAACGGGCACTGTTCGACGCCATCAAGCAGGGTTTGCAGCAGTTGGTGACCACCTTCCATAGGCGTGGAGGGAATCAGCAGAACAAATTCCTCGCCACCGAAACGGGCAATAAAGTCAGTCTTGCGCAAGCGCTTGGCCAGCTCGCCGGCAATGATCTTCAGCACCTTGTCGCCGGCCAGGTGGCCGTAGCCGTCGTTGATTCGCTTGAAGTGGTCGATATCCAGCACCGCCAACAGCAGCTCGCCGCCATAGCGCTTCCAGCGCGCCATCTCGAGCTCCAGGCGCTCGGTCCAGCCGGCGCGATTGGGCAGGCCAGTGAGCGGATCGATCAGGGCTTTTTGCCGCTGCTCTTCAAGGTGATCGCGGAAGCTCTGCGCTTCCTGCTCCATATCGGCGACCTTCTGGGTCAGGCTTTGCAGGCGCTGCGCCACCTCTTCCTCATGGCCGTCGCGGTGCTTCTGGTGCTCGCTGACCGTGCTGAGCAAACCCTCCAGGCGCGCTTCCAAGGATTGCTTGAGGGTTGGCAAGTCGACCGCATCCTGCACGCTGGCCTGCAAACCACTGACCTGCTCGCGCAGCTCCAGATTAAAGCTGCGCGCACTTTCCACCGACTCGCTGTAGCCCTCATGGGCCTCACTGAGGGTGGTGAGAAATGACGCCAGGCGTTCGTTGAGCTGTTTCAGGTAGCTGGCAAACTCGCGCTGGCCGCTGTCGGTCACGGCCAACACCAGCACCGCCAGGTCATCCAGCACCGACACCAGCTCATACCAGTTCAGGCCGCCCTGCACGCGCTGGCGCAAGGCTTCGCCCTGGGGCTGATGACGCTCCGGCAACTCCAGCTCATCGAGCAAACCCATCAGGCTGTCGCCGATATGCGGGGCCACGGCGCTGTAACCTGGCTCAGGAATTTCCGGCAGGGCGTAGGCCGGATCAGCAGAACCCTGGGCTGCTGCAACTATTGCAGGCGCCGCAGCTGTGCTGGGCACTTCGGCCGCCACAGGCTGTGCTTCTGCCGCAGAACCTGAGGTGACCGGTGCGGCGGACGCAGGCGCCTCGTTGTTCGGCTTTACCGCCGCTTCAGCAGCCGCTGGGGTGGTTTGCGGTTGAGATTGCGCGGCAACGGCCGGGGCAGGCGCTGCGGGTTGCGTTATATCGACCAGAGCCGGCTCGCTAGCGGCAGGGCTGCCAGACGCAGGCTCCTTGCCGCCGAACAGACGCTGGAGGAACCCCGGCCGCGCCTGGTTGGGCTCAGCCTCAAGCGCGGCCAGGGCCTGCTGCTGCAGACTGCTTAATTCGCTGAGCAGCGCCGGCAGTTCGCGCGGTTGGCTGGCACGTTCCTCGATGCGCTTGGCAAATTGCTTGAGCGCCTTGCGCACCTCACGCGGCGGTTCCAGGGCGAGCAGCTGATCGGTCAGGCTGGTGACCCCGGAGATATTTTGCTCGACGCGGTCCTGGCGGCGCTTTTCCGAATCCAGCACGGCTTTTTCCAGGCGCGGAATCAGCGCCGACAGGCCGGCATCAATATCGTCGCGCCGCAGAATATCGCGCAGCTCCTGCATGCACTGGTCAACCGACTTATCACTGCCCTCGGCGGCCAGCGAGCTGCGCACCAAGCCGCGTCTTAGCAGGTCGAGTCGGGCATCCCAGCTGCGTTCGAGTTTCTCTTGCTGTTCCAGGCTTTCCAGGTACTTGCTTTTCCAGCGCTGGGCATCATCGGTCATGGTTGCAGTCCACGTTCAGGGCTCAATCAGCATAGGCGCTGCCGGCCCATACAGTGAAGTGGGCAGACGAATTTGCACCGCCACCGGCAGGTGATCGGAAATCGGCTGCGACAGCACCTCACAGCGCTCCAGCGGCAAGCCAGGGCTGAGCAGAATGTGGTCAAGGCAGCGCTGCGGCCGCCAACTGGGGAAGGTCGCCTCGATCTGCGGGGCGAGCAGGCCAAGATCGCGCAGCGGCGAATGCAGCAGCAGGTCATTGGCATGGGTGTTCATATCGCCCATCAGCACGATGTGCCGATAGTCGCTCAGCAGTTCGCGGATATAGGCCAACTGGCGCGTGCGAGTACGCGCGCCAAGGGACAGGTGCATCATCACCACGGCAACTGCATCCGGCCCTTCGCCGAGGCGCAGCAACATCGCACCACGGCCGGGTGGGCCGGGCAGCGGATGATCTTCCAGCAAACTGGGGCGCAAACGGCTGAGCACGCCATTGCTGTGCTGCGCCAAGCGGCCAAGATTGCGGTTGAGTTGCTGGTACCAGAAAGGGAAAGCGCCGAGGTGCGCGAGGTGTTCGACCTGATTGACGTAGCCCGAACGCAGGCTGCCGCCATCGGCTTCCTGCAGCGCGACCAGGTCAAAATCACCGAGCAGATCGCCAATCCGTTGCAGATTGCCGCTGCGCCCGGCATGCGGCAGCACATGCTGCCAGCTGCGCGTCAGGTAGTGGTGGTAACGCTGGGTGCTGATGCCCACCTGGATATTGAAACTGAGCAGCCGCAGGCTGCCGTTCTGCGGCCAGTCATCTGCTGGCGCGCAGCGTGGATTGACCTGTGGATCGCACAGGTCAATCGCCCGCCTGGCCGGCCAGCGCCTAAGCATTACGCGTTATCCGCGCACGCCGATTACTGCGCGGCGCGTTCTTTGGCGATCAGGTGATCAGCCAC
>Ga0209504_1000280_pt1 | contig 47111 bp, 51 predicted proteins | sample COGITO_mtgs_1005_FD_184791 | JGI IMG/M metagenome (GOLD analysis project Ga0209504, IMG submission 184791) | Pelagic marine microbial communities from North Sea - COGITO_mtgs_100511 (SPAdes) (version 2) | ecosystem: Environmental > Aquatic > Marine > Epipelagic ... | reverse complement strand
TATTGGTTGGTTAGAAGGATCTTTAGATGTAGATCAAATGCAAGCTAGTATAGCTGCAAGCATACAATCTCAAATAACACCTGTTAATGAAGACTTGTATTTTACATGGCAAAATCCTACGCCAACACCTCCAGTTAACGATGAAGAATAATACGTAATAATAAAACCATAACCTGTTCATTACAGAAAACCAATTGTCAAATTAAAACCAAAACCAATGACAACATTTTACCAGACTAATTCATGGAGTAGTCACCCATCACCGTCTAAAGATTATACGGATCTTTGGAAACACATAGCCAATAAAAAAAATTGGCGGATTGTTGAACTAATTAATGGTTATTATCAAACCGAATATCAAGATTTAAAAAATCAAAATGTATGGAATGATGTAACAAGAAGGGAAACTTTAAAACAAGCGGAAGATGCTATAGATGAAACTGTAGCTTACTATTCAAAAAAAGTTGAATTTCTTAACGGACCAAAAGTAGTAAAAACATTCAAATAAAAATATAATCAAATTTAATTAAATGGAATACAATAATCCAAGTGAGATTGTTAAAACTCTCACATTCGGGAAAGACGCAAATGATCAAATTATAGCAGGTGTCGAAAAGTTAGCTAACGCAGTGAAGTCCACATTAGGAGCTTCCGGAAAATGCGTAATTTACGAAGATGCCTTAGGAAGGCCGGTAATAACAAAAGACGGAGTAACCGTTGCAGAGAGCGTAGTCTTACTACATCCGGTCGAGAATATAGGAGCAACCCTTATAAAGCAAGCAGCTAGAAATACTGTAAGAGAAGCAGGAGACGGTACGACAACATCTACCGTCCTTGCTAATTCTCTTTTAAAGATTACAAACAAACATTTAGATGAAGAAAAAGTTAGAGAACTTAAAGCAGGCATTATTAGCGGTGCTAACAAAGTTAAAATATATCTTGATAAGACCAGTACTCCTGTTAAAGGCCAAATGCTTCAAAACGTTGCTATTATTAGCTGCAACAATGACAAAGAGCTTGGGGTCAAAATTGGAGAAGCTTATGAAAAAGTTGGAAAAAATGGAATTGTATTAATGGAAGAATCTGATACAAATGAAACTTACGTGGATTTTGTTGAAGGAGTACAATTTGATAGTGGATTAAAATCAACGCATTTAATAACAGACAAAGACAAGCATACAGCTGTTTTAGACGATCCTTACGTGCTTATTGTTTCATCCCCTATTCCTAACATAAGAAAAATACAAAGCGTCTTAGAACACGTTATAAAGAGTAAAAGAAGTTTATTGATTGTAGCCGATATGGAGCAACAGCCATACGCTACATTGTTATCAAATAAAGTTAAAGGTAATATAAAAGTTAATATTGTTGATGTACCTGGTTTTGGTTTAACAAAGCAAGATACAATGGATGATTTAGCATTACTTACTGGAGCGATGATAATAAACGAGGAACTTGGTGATGATTTAGATTTAATAAATCCCGATGTACTAGGTAGTGTTAAAAAAGCTGTTACAGATGAAAAATCAACAGTGCTTCAGATAGAGCAATCAGTAGATGTAGCTCACAGAGTTGAAGAGGTTACTAAAAGTATTGAAACGGAAACTAATCCATTCTTTAAGAAAAAGTTAGAGCAAAGACTGTCAATGTTAACTGGTAAAGTTGGTATTGTTTATGTTGGAGCAGATTCTGAAGTAGAGCTTAAAGAAAAGAAGGATAGAGTTGAAGATGCAATCCACGCAACTAAAGCTGCTTATAAAGAAGGTATTGTAGCAGGTGGAGGTATTGCTTTATTGAATGCTGCTAATCACTTAAAGGCTAAGAATAAAGGAGAAGAGATATTGTTTGAAGCAATTAAATCACCTTACTATACTATACTAGACAATGCTGGTATTATTGAAGTTAAAAAGCAAACAATAAAAAATAGAGGGATTGATGTTAAAACTGGCAAAGAAGTTAATATGATTAAAGCCGGTATTATAGATCCTGTGTTAGTTACTAAGTCAGCTCTTAAAAATGCTGTAAGCGTTGTAACAACTATTGTATCTGCAGATTGTGTAATTAGTAATAAAAGATTGATGTAATGAAAGCGATCAATTATTATATAATTATAGAAAAAATCAAAGAAGCTCCGAAGAAAGTAGGAGGTATTGAATTAACTGAAAAGCAAGATACAGACATTAGATATTTAAAAGCTAATGTAATAAGTGTAGGAGACAAAATAGAAGGTATTAATGAAGGAGATATTATCAGGTATGATAAGCATGCTGGTCATGGTATCGAATGGAAAGATAATTTTTATTATGTTATTACAGTTGGAGATGTAGTTATAGTTGAATGAGACTAACAGCTTCAGATCTTAGAGATATAAATTTATTAAAGTATTACAGGCTCGTTAGAAGGTGGGCCTGTAAAACTTATGGATTGAAAGACGCTGATTTAGAATTACTTGTGTATTTAGATTGCAAACAATTTTTTACTCGTAATGATTTTATAAATGGCGTTTACACTTATACTTGGGATAAAAATAGATGGGAGCGTTTACGTAGAAACGGTTGGATTGATGTTTTTAAAGAGCGTAATAGAACGAGCTCTAAATACGCAGTATATAAAGTATCTACGAAAGGTAAGCATTTAATAAGTAGAATATATAGAATACTATTAGCAGAAGAAGATTTACCTACATCGGCAAGAAGTGTATTTTATAATAATAAAACATATACAGATAAAGTTTTTAATAAAGCTATTGATGATATGATAAGAGATAAAGAGAGATAATGGATTTTAAACTTAAAGATTTTGCAGATCTTGTCGGAATAGACAAAGAAACTTCTACATATAATACACCTGTTTTTAAAAAAGATTTAGATGGAGATATATTAGGTGAAGCTAATAATGATGGCACTATATTTATAGACAAGTCATTGAAAGGTAAAGCAAAAGAAGAAGCTGTAAATCACGAAAAAGTTCATTTAGATCAAATGGCTCAGGGAAGATTGCATTATGATGACAACAAGGTAACTTGGAAAATGGATACAAAGTCGCCAGCCAGAGTTTATAAAAGAGTAGGCGGACAATTAATAGACGAAGAAACAGGTAAGTCAGCGCAAGAAGGCGGGGATTTTGAATGGGAAAGAGAAGCATATAAAAAACAGTAATATGGGATATAAAGCAAAATCAATTACAGCTAAAGCAGCAAGTGCTTGTAAAATGAATATGGGATTAGTTATGGGTGCAAGCGACATGCACAATGCAACTGGTTTTGTAGACCTCGGTGCTTTAACTGAAGAAAAAATTAGAAGTGGAGGCGGTGGCGTTTCTGTTCCTGATGAAAAAGAAAAAGAAGACAAAACTAACAAAGAAGACGAAACTAACAAAACAAAAGATTAATATGAACTTACCAATCACGAGCAGGATAAAAAGATCTCCGCTTCTTAAAGACAAACCAGACCCTAATGTAAAGGCTAAAGCTAGTGCTGTTACTGAAGGAGAAAAGAAAGACGTTACAACTACCAAAACAGTAAAAGGGGCAAAGGTTGAAAAATTTGCTACAACTCCTGAAGAAATAGCTAAATACGAAAAATACAAAGCTGATGTCAAATCTGGGAAAGTAAAAAGAAATACTAAATATGACGATAAAAAAGTAACGACCAAAACTACTGTAGAAACTCCTGGAGAAATTATTGATACAGATCTATATGAAGAAAGAAAACAAGATGTTTTAAGTAATGCTGAAGTTGCTAACGCCCAACGTGCTACTAACAGAACTACTAGAAATGTACGTAAAACTGGAGATAAACAAGATAAAATAAAAAGGCAACAGCAAAAATTGATTGATAAGTATGATACTGTTGATCCTAAAACTGGCAAAAAAGACGGAAAAATATCAGATGAAGAAAGAAAGGCAATGAGTACCGGCTTTCTTGGTTTTGGCAATAAGCAAAAAAAATACGATAAATTAAAAAGAAGAGAAACAGAAACTGCTCAAGAAATGGAACAGTTTAGCTCGGCTCAAGAAAACCAAGCAAGATCACAAAAGTCTGGTAGAAGATGGAAATCTCAAATTAAAACAGATGACGCTTTAAAAACTCGTGGGCAATACAATGATAAAGAGCAGCTCCAGATGGAAAAAGATAAGCTAGCTGTAGAAAGAGCAAAGCTTGAAGCGGCTAAAAATCAGAGCGTTACGACTTCTAGCGGAGGTCAAGCGGCTGGTGCTGTAAACGTAACAGATGAAGTTACTCCATTAGGCTCAACGAATAAAATGAAAAGTTCTCCTTATAAAAAAGCATTAAAAGGTAGCCAAAATCAATTACCTCAACATTTACAAGCAGCCATTAAAGCAGCTCCTGGTAAAATGAACGGTTCTCCTTATAAAATGAAAGGTTCAATGTTTAAAAAGAAATACTAATGGCCATACCAATTACAAGTAAAATAAAGAATTGTTCGCCCGCTAAGAAGACAGGAGCATGGACAAGGAAAGAGGGGCAATCGGAATCTGGAGGTTTAAACCAAAAAGGTGTTGATGATTATAAAAGAAAAAATCCTGGGTCAAAATTAAAAACCGCTGTAACAACAAAGCCATCTAAATTGAAGCCTGGTAGTAAAGACGCTAATCGTAGAAAATCTTTTTGCGCAAGAATGAGTGGAGTAAAAGGACCAATGAAAAAACCAAATGGTAAACCTACAAGAAAGGCTTTAGCATTAAGAAAATGGAATTGCTAATGGAATCAAAAGGACTAGGCGATACAGTAGAAAAAATAACTAAAGCAACAGGAATCAAGACTTTAGTAGAAAAAGTTTCAGAGGGTTTAAACATCCCGTGCGGGTGCCAGCACAGAAAAGAAAAACTAAATAAAATGTTACCATACAAAAAATAAAAAAAAATGAGTTTCAAAAACACACCAATAACGGCGAAAATTAAGAGAACTACTAAAGGAGGTATTACACAACCATTACTTAACGTAGGGGCTCCTATTAAAATGAAAATGTCTTCACCTGCTAAGATAGATCCGAATCCTAATATTAAAAAGCAATCGGATTTTAAAAACGAAATGTCTAGACAAGACAAAGTAAAAGCCGACAACTTAGCTGCAAGCAAAGCAAAAAAAGCAGCAAAAGATAAATCTAATTATCAAAAGAATATAGATCAATATAGAAAAGATGTATCTACTTTAAATGCGAATACAAAATCTGCTTCTAAAAATGTTAATCCTAGGCAAATGGATTCAGCAATGAATAGAAGTGTAAGACAAGCGGGTAGAATTAAATCATTTGAGAAAAACCTATACGACTACGATACAAAAAATAAAGCAGGTAGTACCGAGGGGTATACAGCTAAGGAGTACGCAATGGCTAAAGCTAGTGGTACTTATAAATCTAGAGCTAAGAAAAAAGAAGACGTTAAAGTAGACACTACTAAAACTCAAACCACTAAAACTAAAAAAGTTTCATACGATACTGCTTATAAAAATAGAGATAAAAAGACTTACGGCAAAATGGATAAAGCTACTTATATAAAAGAAGCTAAGCGTCAAAACGCATCTAAAAAAGCCGGTAAAGGATGGGATGTTAAAAACAAAGGAAAAGACACTCCTCCAAGACCAAAAGTTAAAGCAGCAACTACCATAAAGCCTGAAGGAATTAAGAAAGTAGAAATATCTACAAAGCTCGATCCAAACCAGCTTAAAGCAGAAGTTGTAAAACGTAATACTAAAACAGAAAAGCCTTCAAAGAAAGCAGTACGCAAAGCTAACAGGAAAGCAAGTTCAGCAGGTAGAGCAAGTGATAAAGCAGCAAGAGCAAGGTTAAGAGGGCAACAAGCTTTAGAAAACGGCAACAAGCAAAAAGCTTTAAGGTATAAAAGAAAAGAAACACGATTAAATGCAAAAGCTACTAAAAAAAGAGGGCAAGCAGCAGATGCTATTAAGATAAAGGACTAAATGAAAAAGTTATTTCAATGGCTTACAGGTAGCGTTGTTAAAGAGATAGGCAACGCTATTGACAAGCTAACTACTACCGAAGAAGAAAAGCTTATTATTAAAAAGCAGGTTCAAGAAATATTAGAGCAGGCAGATAACAATGCTCAAATACAAGTTACTGATCGTTGGAAGTCAGACATGGCGAGTGATAGTTACTTATCAAAAAATATTCGGCCTTTAATACTTATATATATAACGGTTATATTTACAGCTTTAGCGTTCACAGATGGAAACATTGGAGAATTTCAAATAGCAAAAGAGTATATACCTATATTTCAAACACTATTAGTTACTGTTTACGGAGCTTATTTTGTAGGAAGAACTTGGGAAAAAGCAACAAAAATAAATAAAAAATAAACAAAAATAATGGGACAATTTTTAAATCAGCCAGACTTTATAGAGTTTGGCAAGGTAGTAACACCGAGCAATACAATAGACGCATCGACGAATCTTAACAAAGCTTCTTTATGGGTTGGTGGTACTGGAACGGTAAAAGCAATATTATCAAGTACGCTTGGTGGTGTTGTAGAAAGTTTTACAATAACATCGCCTGGAGCAGGCTATACTACAGGAGCAGCGGTAGCAACATTAAATGATGATGGCACCGACGCAACGGGTTTAACTGTAGATATTACAGTAGATGGCAATGGCGCAATTGTTACCGCTGTATTAAATAACACAGGTAGCGGTTATGTTGTTGGTCAAACACTTAGAATAGCAGGTGGTACTTCTATGGCTGTGATTACAGTTACAGGAGTTGATAACACACCTTTAGCTTCTCAAGCAGTATCTTTTCAAGGAGTACAAGCGGGAACATACTTGCCAGTAATCGTTGATTATGTGTTAGTAGAAAGTTCTAACCCAGCGACTCTGATGATTGCATGTCATTAAGAATTAGCTAAAACAAGTAACTATATACTTATAATATAAACAATTAAATTTAATAAAAATGTCAAAAAAGTTATCAGAAGTAGAATTAAAAGAATTACAAGAAGTAATTGGTAAAATTAATGAAGTGCAAATGCAAATTGGTGGTTTAGAATTGCAAAAGCAAGAACTTATTTTATTAGGCGGACAAGCAAAATTAGCTTTAGGTGAAACACAAAAAAAGCTAGAAGAAACTTATGGTCAAGTTTCTATTGATATCCAAAATGGAGAAATCAAAGAAAATGAATCAGATAGTTAGAAAGATAAGTATTGGTAAAGACTACAAAAATGATGCCATGCACTACTCTGTTGGACAGGAAGTGTATGGTGGTCATACCATAAAAAATATAATTGAAGAAGATACTAAGTACTCAATATATATAGAAAAGAATAACGAGATAATGCCATGGAAAGATTTTAATAAAAATATGGCAATTGCAGTAGAATATGATTTGCAATATTAATGAAGTCATTAATTAATTTTATCATAGAGCCTATAGGCGAAAGATATAACAATGTAAAGAATATTGAAGGCAATGAATTATTGTTAAATACAGAATTACAAAATCATAATTATTCAAATAGAATAGCTAAGGTTATATCCGTACCTAAATTATCAGATACTGATATAAAAGAAGGTGATCAAGTAATAGTGCATCACAATGTATTTAGACGTTTTAGAGACATTAGAGGTGACGAAAAAAATAGTAGATCTTACTATAAAGATAATATATACTTTGCAACTGAAGATCAGGTTTATGCTTACAAAAGAAAAAGCAACTGGCAAAGCTGTAAGGGATTTAATTTCGTAAAACCTATAAAAGAAACAAAATCATTTTCATTAGATAAAGAGAAAGAAGGTGTTGGTGTTTTATACTTCAAAGATCCTGAACTAAAAGGATTAAAAGACGGAGATCTAGTCGGGTTTAGACCTGGGGCAGAATATGAATTTGTAATCGGTAACGATAGAATTTATAGAGTACCCACAAATTCAATCACAATTAAATATGAATATCAAGGAAACGAAGAAGAGTATAATCCAAGCTGGGCATAAAGCAGTTGAGGAATTAATTAAAGTAGCCAAAGAAGCTATTGTTGATTCCGGAGATGATATAACTGCTGATAGATTAAAAAATGCAGCAGCTACTAAAAAGCTAGCGATATTTGATGCTTTTGAAATCCTTACAAGAATACAACTTGAACAAGATATTATTGACGAAAAACCAGCGGAAGTAAAAGAAGAAAAATCTTTTAAAGGATTTGCTGAAAAAAGATCTAAGTAATGTACGAACAAACATTATATAAGATTATAACGCCAGTAAAGCTTACCACAATATCAAGGCTTAATAAAGCTAAAAAGTGGGAATATGGATATAACAAAGAACACGACATCGTTGTTATAAGTAAGACTGGGCAAATTGGTGAAATATACGATATACAAAATTTAAAGATAGCTTTGCCAAAAGTTCCGTCTAGTGTAGATAAAACAAATAAAAAATGGACTCCTGAAGAATACCCTAAAGAATTAAAATCAATTGAAAGCATATTTGATTGGAGGGATTATCCAGAGTCATTTAAACTAAAATGGGAAAGCTATATAGATGAACAATTTAATAAAAGGGAAAACGGCCATTGGTTCAATAATAAAGGCTTGGCTACTTACATTACTGGTACTCACTTTATGTACTTGCAGTGGTCCAAGATTGATGTTGGGCAGCCAGACTTTAGGGAATCAAACAGATTATTCTACATATTCTGGGAAGCTTGTAAAGCGGACAACAGATGTTATGGAATGTCATATCTCAAGAACAGACGTTCTGGCTTTTCATTCATGGCGTCTGGGGAAACGGTTAACATGGCTACAATATCGTCGGACTCACGCTTTGGGATATTGTCCAAATCTGGAGCCGATGCTAAGAAAATGTTCACAGATAAGGTTGTACCCATTTCTGTTAACTATCCCTTCTTCTTCAAACCAATACAAGACGGTATGGACAGGCCGAAAACGGAACTTGCCTATCGTGTCCCCGCGTCCAAACTTACCAGAAAGTCCATTACCAAAGCCTCTAAAACCGAAACGTTGGATGGGCTCGACACCACCGTCGACTGGAAAAACACCGGTGATAATGCCTATGACGGGGAAAAACTAAGGTTACTAGTACATGATGAAAGTGGTAAATGGGAAAGACCAAACAATATATTAAATAACTGGCGAGTTACAAAAACGTGTTTAAGACTAGGTTCTAGAATTATAGGTAAGTGTATGATGGGTAGTACATCGAACGCTTTAGATAAAGGAGGAGATAATTTTAAGAAATTATATAGTAACTCTGATGTTACAAAAAGAAATAGAAACGGACAAACAGCTTCTGGTTTATATTCTTTATTCATTCCGATGGAATGGAATTACGAAGGATTTATTGATGAGTACGGGCATCCTGTATTTAACACGCCGGAAGAGCACGTTGTAGGTCCATACGGAGACGTTATAGACGTTGGAGTTATCGAGCACTGGAATAATGAAGCTGAAGGTTTAAAGTCTGATCAAGACGCTTTAAATGAATTCTATAGACAGTTCCCGAGAACAGAGGAGCACGCTTTTAGAGATGAAACAAAAAATAGTATATTTAATTTAGTTAAAATATACGAACAAATAGATTACAACGAGGATTTAGGTAATACAAATGTATTAACAAGAGGCAGCTTTCAATGGGTAAATGGAATAAAAGATTCTACGGTTAAATTTTCACCTAATCCATCTGGAAGATTTTTAGTATCTTGGGTTCCTGGGGGACATTTACAAAACAAGCAAGTTATTAATAAAGGATTAAAAGCTCCAGGTAACGAGCATATGGGAGCCTTTGGTTGTGATAGTTATGATATATCAGGAACAACAGACGGACACGGATCTAAAGGGGCTTTACATGGTTTAACAAAATTCAGTTTAGAAGATGCTCCCGCTAATACGTTCTTTTTAGAATATATAGCTAGACCGCAAACCGCAGAGATATTTTTTGAAGATGTATTAATGGCTTGTATATTTTATGGAATGCCTTTATTATGTGAAAACAATAAACCTAGATTATTGTATTATTTTAAAAGAAGAGGATACAGAGGGTATTCAATGAATAGACCTGACAAAGTGTGGAACAAATTATCTGTAACTGAAAGAGAAATTGGTGGAATGCCTAACTCTAGTGAAGATATAAAACAAGCACACGCGGCAGCTATCGAAACATATATAGACAAACACGTAGGTTTACGTGAAGATGGTCAGTACGGTGCAATGTATTTTAATACTACTTTAAATGATTGGGCTGGTTTTGATATAAATAAAAGAACAAAGTTTGATGCGGCCATAAGTTCTGGCTTAGCTATAATGGCTTGTAATAGACATTTATATTATCCCAGACCTCAAGTACAAAAAGAAATAATAAGTTTAAAAATAGCTAAATACACCAACCAAGGTGGTTTATCAAAATTAATAGAAAAATAAAAATATGGCTGAGTCAGTTATAACAAGTTATTTTCCAAGCCAAGTAGCTAGCGATGCGGAGAAGATGTCCATGGATTATGGTACTACTGTAGGTAGAGCTATAGAAAGTGAGTGGTTCAATAATACCAATGGAGGTAATAGCAGTAGATTTCAAAGCAACCAAGTTACTTTTCACAATTTAAGATTATACGCTAGAGGCGAACAGCCTATACAAAAATATAAAGATGAGTTATCTATAAACGGTGATTTATCTTATTTGAATTTGGATTGGAAACCTGTGCCTATTATACCTAAATTTGTAGATATAGTAGTTAACGGTATTTCTGATAGACTATTTGATATAAGAGCTTATTCACAGGATCCTTATGGAGTGGATAAACGTACAAGATACATGGAGTCTTTAATAAGAGACATGCAAACTAAAGAGCTTAATGAATTTGCTTCTGCTGAGTTTGGTGTTAACTTATTTGAAAATGATCCTGAAACATTACCTAAAAATAAAGAAGAGTTAGATCTTCATATGCAACTTACTTATAAACAACAAGTTGAGATTGCGGAAGAGCAAGCAATCAAAGTCTTATTAGATGGTAATAATTATGACTTAATAAAAAGACGTTGTAATTATGATTTAACCACTATAGGTATTGGTGCTGTAAAAAATGTTTTTACAAAATCAGAAGGGGCTAAAGTAGAATATGTGGACCCTGTTAACTTAGTTTGGTCATATACAGATTCACCTTACTTTGACGATATATATTATGTAGGAGAAGTAAGATCAGTACACTTAAATGAACTTAAAAAAGAATTCCCTTGGCTTACCAATGAGGAATTAAAAGATATTGCTGGGCAGTCAGTTAGTAACAACGGTTTTTACAATAGATCTATTAGTAACGTAAATCAAGATGATTCTAATACAGTACAGGTATTGTATTTTAATTACAAAACATTTACTAATGAAGTTTATAAAGTAAAAGAAACCGCAACTGGAGCAGCAAAAATAATACCTAAAGATGATCAATTTAATCCGCCGCCTGAATTATATGAGGAGTATGGTATTGAAAAGTTATCTAAATCTCTTGAAGTATTATACGAGGGAGTAAAGATTGTTGGTGGAAGAATGCTTAAGTGGGAACTGGCTAAGAATATGATTAGACCAAAGAGTGATTACTCTAAAGTCAAAATGAATTATAGCATGGTTGCTCCTAGAATGTATCGAGGTAGAATAGAATCTATAGTAAGTCGTATAACTGGATTTGCGGATATGATTCAATTAACTCATTTAAAATTACAGCAGGTAATGTCAAGAATGGTTCCGGATGGAGTTTATCTTGATGCAGACGGCTTGGCTGAAGTTGATTTAGGTAACGGTACAAATTACAATCCGCAAGAAGCGCTTAATATGTTTTTTCAAACAGGTTCTGTAATCGGTAGATCGTTCACTCAAGATGGTGATATGAATCCTGGTAAAGTTCCTATTCAAGAAATAACTACAGGAGCTGGAGGCGGTAAAATGCAATCACTAATTGGCAATTACAATTACTACATGCAAATGATCCGTGACGTAACCGGATTAAATGAAGCTAGAGATGGAAGTACTCCAGATTCTAGAGCATTAGTTGGCGTACAAAAAATGGCAGCAGCAAATTCAAATGTAGCAACAAGACATATATTAGATGGAAGTTTGTTTTTAACATCGGATTTATGTGAGGGTTTATCATTAAGAATTTCAGATATATTAGAATATTCTCCAACAAGAGACGCTTTTATACATAAAATAGGTAATCAAAATGTAGCTGTATTAGAAGAAATGAAAGATTTATATCTTTATGATTTTGGTATATTTATTGAGTTACAACCAGACGAAGAAGAAAGAGCTGTACTAGAAAACAATATACAAGCGGCTGTACAAAGTGGGTTGATTGATTTATCAGATGCTATTGATCTTAGAGAAATTAAAAATCTTAAGTTGGCTAATCAATTATTAAAAATAAGAAGAATAGACAAACAGAAAAAAGACCAAGAAATACAACAACAAAATATACAAGCTCAAGCCCAAGCTAATGCACAAGCGCAACAAGTAGCAGCTCAAGCAGAGGTTCAAAAGAGTCAGGCTTTAATACAACAAAAAATAGAGTTAGCAAACGCTCAAGCTCAAATTGATACACAAAAATTAATGCAAGAAGCTACTTTAAAGAAAGAGTTAATGCAATTAGAATTTGAAATGAATTTACAGCTTAAAGGTTTAGAGGTTCAAGGTCGTAAATCTGAGATAGTAGACAAAGAAGATAGAAAAGACGACAGAACTAAATTACAAGCTACACAACAAAGTGAATTAATACAACAAAGACAAAACAATTTGCCAGCACAAGACTTCGAGTCAAGTGGGTTCGATACAATGGGCGGTGGATTTAACTTAGGTTCGTCAGACCCTAGGTAATAATAATAGTAACAATTATATAATATTTTATCATGTCAGAAGAATTAGAACAAGAATTACCTACCGTTGAGGAAGTCAAGGTAGAAGAACCTAAACCTGTGTCAGTTGACGACGGGGTTATTAAGGTTGACTTAGGATTATTAAACAAACCAGAAACTGATGCCATTCCAGAGCAAGAAACAAATGCAGTGGATGATGATCAACCGGCCGCAATTAGCGAAGAAGTGGTTGAAGAAATACCACAACAACAAGAGCCCGTTCAAGATGAACAACCCGTTCTTGAAGAAATAGTAAACGAAGAAGTAGCTGAACAAGTTGAAGAACTTAACGAACAAGTTGAGCAAGCCATAGTCGAAGCGGATGCTGGTATTGCATTACCGGATAATATTCAAAAAGTGGTTGAGTTTATGAATGAGACCGGGGGTAGTTTACAAGATTACGTAAAGCTTAACACCGATTATGCTTCATTAAATGAAACACAACTATTAAGAGAATTTTATGAAACTACTAAACCTCATTTAGACAGGGAAGAAATTGATTTTATAATGGAAGACAATTTTTCTTACGACGAAGAGGTTGATGAAGATAGAGACATTCGAAGAAAAAAGTTAGCTAGAAAAGAAGAGCTAGCAAAAGCTAAAAATCACTTAGATGGATTAAAATCTAGGTATTACGAAGAAATAAAAGCTGGGTCTAAATTAAACCCAGAAACAAAAAAAGCGGTTGACTTTTTCAATCGTTATAAAAAAGAAAACGAAGAAGCGAGTAAAGTAGCTGAAAACCAAGCATCTGCATTTAACAGTAAAACAGAAAAGCTTTTTTCCAATGATTTCAAAGGTTTTGATTTCAATGTTGGTGAAAAGAAATTTCGTTACAGAGTTAAAAATGCGGATCAGGTTAAAGACGCTCAAGGCGATATCAATAATTTTGTCAAGAAGTTCTTGAACGATAAAAATGAAATGAGCGACGCCGCGGGATATCACAAGTCTTTATTTACAGCTATGAATGCAGATGCAATTGCAAATCACTTTTATGAGCAAGGTAAAACCGATGCTATGAAAGCAAGTGTACAAAAATCGAAGAATATTGATATGGACCCAAGGGGTGTTCATGAAAACGTCAAGCCGACTTCGGGAATGTCATTTAAGTCAATTAAGTCTGGTGGAACTTCTAAGTTTGGAGTAAAAACAAGAAATTAAAATTTAAAAATTAAAAATTATGGCATTAGGATCATTTACAGGAAGTGCTGGCGCATTGGCGCATTTAACACCACGACCTACACAAACGTTGTTTAACGACAACTACCTGTCTTTATCAGACATGGATTTTACACAACAGTTCTTACCAGAAGTATATGAGAAAGAAGTAGAAAGATACGGAAACCGTACTATCTCTGGATTCTTACGTATGGTAGGAGCAGAAATGCCTATGGCATCAGACGTAGTAGTATGGTCTGAGCAAGGTAGATTACACGCAGCTTACGATCCAGTGGAGACTACAGCTAATTCAGTTATTATTCCAGCTAACGCAGCAGGAGCTTCTCAAAACGTTATTGGCCCAGGTGCTACTATCGTAATTGCTTCAGCAAATGGATTAGTAGTTGAAAAAGCTTATGTACAAGCTGTATCTGCACCAGTAGCAGGTGTTGTTACATTAACTGTAACAGGATACGCAGCAGCGGCAATTACAGTTCACGCAGCAGCTAAGATATTTGTATACGGTTCTGAATACGGAAAAGGAACTTCTAACGCAGGAACTTCTGTTGATGCAGCTTTCGAGCAATTTAACAACAAACCAATTATCTTAAGAGATAAATACAACGTGAACGGTTCTGATACTGCTCAAATTGGATGGGTTGAAGTTACTACTGAAGCTGGAACTTCTGGATACTTATGGTACTTAAAATCTGAGCACGAAGCTAGAATTCGTTTTGAAGATCAATTAGAAATGAGTATGTTAGAAGCGGAAAAATCTGCGGCTGGTATTACAGTTCAAGACACTAGTTTTGGAGGAGGTACTACTCTTAGTGGCTCTGATGGATTATTCTCTGCTTTAGAGCAAAGAGGATTAGTTTATTCAGATGTTGATTTTGGTGGTGCAGACGGACTTAACGATTTTGACGTTATTTTACAAGAACTAGACAAGCAAGGATCAATTGAAGAGAACATGATGTTCTTAAATAGATCAGCTTCTTTAGGAATTGATAATATGTTAGCATCTGTTAATTCAGCTTACGCAACAGGATCTTCTTATGGAGTATTTAACAACAGCTCTGAAATGGCATTGAACTTAGGGTTCTCTGGATTCAGAAGAGGTTCTTACGATTTCTATAAGACTGACTGGAAATACTTAAACGACGCTACTACTCGTGGATTAGTTGGAGATATTGAAGGTGTATTGGTACCAGCAGGAACTTCTACAGTTTACGATCAGCAATTAGGACAGAACATTTCAAGACCATTCTTACACGTACGTTACAGAGCTTCTGAAGCGGATGATAGAAAGATGAAATCTTGGATCACTGGATCTGTTGGTGGAAACTTTACAAGCGACGAGGATGCAATGAACGTTCACTTCTTATCAGAAAGATGTTTATGTGTACAAGCGGCAAATAACTTCGTGTTATTCAAGAAAATCGCAGCATAGTAAATTAATGTAATCTTTACCCTCGTTGTATTGACGGGGGTAACTATTACTCTTATAAAATTATTTAATCATATTATATCATGGCTACAAAAGCACAAGCAAAGCAAGTTGAGGTTGCTCCTCAAGTAAAAGCAGAACCAAAAAAAGCTGCACAACCACAATGGGAATTTAAAGACAGAGTATACTATTTAGTAACTGGAAAAACCCCATTAATATTTACAATACCTTCTAAGCATTCAAGAAACAAACCTTTATTATATTTTGATAAAAAGTCTGGATATCAAAGAGAGCTTAGGTATGCTACAAACCAAAAGTCACCATTTGCTGACGAACAAAAAGGTGAAGCAACATTAGGTAGAATTGTAATGAAAAACGGAACACTTACTGTTCCTAAAGAACAAGTTGCACTGCAACAATTATTATCAATATATCATCCATTAAAAGATAAAATATATAAAGAGCTTAATAAGGAGCAAGATTCTGTAAATCAAATTGATTGGATTGAATTAGAATTAGAAGCCCTTACAGAAGCTAAAAACCTAGATGTGGAGCACGCAGAAGCTATATTAAGATCTGAATTCGGAGAAAAAGTTACACAACTTTCATCTAACGAATTAAAAAGAGATTTAATGATTTTTGCTAAAAGAAATCCAATATTATTTTTAGAGCTAGCGGCTGACGATCATATTCAATTAAGAAATGTAGGAGCTAAAGCTGTAGAAGCGGGTATTTTAAGTTTATCTTCTGATCAACGTACATTTACATATGGACAAGGTGGTAGAAAGTTAATGACAATACCTTTTGATGAACACCCTTACTCTGCATTAGCGGCTTACTTTAAGACTGATGATGGTATGGAGGTTTACAAAGCAATATTAAAGAAACTTAAATAAGTTACCTTATAGTGGTTAGGCTGCTGTAATCGTAGCCTAACTATTATAACAATAAAAAAAATACAACAATGGCAATAAGCGTAAATACTGTTTATCAAAGAGTACTTGGTGTGCTTAATAAAGAACAAAGAGGTTATGTAACTGCTCAAGAATTTAACTTATTCGCTAATCAAGCGCAACAAGATTTATTTGAACAATACTTTTACGACATAAACCAATTTGGTAGAGTACCTGGTAATAATACTGAGTATTCCGATATGCTTACATTGCTTAATGAAAAAATAAATATATTTGAAACTATTTCTGCACCTACCAGACCTGCTAATTATTTTATAGCACCATCTGATATGTATAGACTAGGGTCTATTGTTTATAAAAATACTACAACAAACTCATTTGGAACATCTTCTACAGAGCAAATAGAAGCAGAGCGAATTAATGCTAATGAGTTTTTATATATTAATTCTTCTCCTTTAACTAAACCTACAAACACTCGACCTGTATTTATTTCAAATGCAAGCGGTATAAAAATATATGCAAATTCAGAGGTTACAGATGTTGCTTTAGTGGACTATCAATATATAAAGAAACCTGCTACAGTAAATTGGGCGTATCAAATTGTATTTAACGAGCCTTTATATGACGCAAGTAATTCTGTGGATTTTGAACTGCATCCTGCAGATGAAGCTGATCTTGTTATAAAAATATTAGAATTAGCGGGTATATTAATAAAAGATTTAAACTTGTATCAAGTTATGAATCAAGAAGAACAAGAAACTATTCAACAAGAAAAAGCATAACATATGGCCTTACCTTTACAAACAGATGAACAATATTATTTAGGTCCCGATGGTATTTGGAATAGCTGGGATGAGGACTACGGCAATTATCAATTCACCAGTATAAAAGATATTATAAACAACTTTATTATATCTTATGTAGGTGAAGAAAAAATTATACCTAAAGCTAAAAGAACAGATGTTGCTTTTCATGCTCAACGAGGTGTGCAAGAGTTTAGCTTTGATATACTTCCTTCAGTTAAGAGTCAAGAAATTGAAATTGGACCTAACTTAAATTTTATATTACCAAAAGATTATGTTAACTATGTAAAAATTACATGGACAGATTCTAATGGTATAGAACGAGTAGTGTATCCTGCTATTAATACAAGCAATCCATTTCCAATACTTCAAGATAATAACTATGAGTATTTATTTGACGAGCAAGATGAAGAAATTATATCTGCTCAGTCATCAGATACTCAAAAAAGATTTCAAAACCCAATACAGCCAGGTGAAACTGCTAGAGATGTTATTCCTACGGATGTAACATTCTTAAATGGTTACGGTAGAAAATATGGATTATCACCACAGCAAGCTCAGGTTAATGGAGTATTCTATATAGATCAATTACAAGGTATTATATTTTTTGATTCTTCATTTGTTAATAGAATAGTTACTTTAAAATATATTTCAGATGGCATAGGAGGATCAGATGAAGATATGACCGTACATAAATTTGCTGAAGAAGCTTTATATAAGTATATAGCTTACGCAATATTATCTACAAGAGCTAACACGCCTGAATATTTAGTATCTAGATTTAAAAGAGAACGATCAGCCGCTAAGCGAAATGCAAAACTAAGATTATCTAATATTAAGATAGAGGAAATTACACAAGTTATGCGTAATAAATCTAAGATTATAAAACACTAATATATGCCAGAATTTGTACATGTTTTCCAAGCCGGAAAAATGAACAAAGATCTTGATGAAAGACTTGTTCCTAATGGTGAATACCGAGATGCTTTAAATTTAGATTTAGCTAATTCAGAAAACGGAAACGTAGGTTCTTTACAGAACATAAAAGGTACACTTGAGCTTAGAGGCAAATTAGGGCAGCCTGATTGGTCTGCATCTTATATAGATGCCTTATCTAATCCGGTTTGTATTGGGTCTATTAGAAATGATGTTTCAGAATGTATATATTGGTTTATAGCTTCTGATAATATTAGCACGATAGCAGAATATAATCAAACCACAGGAGATATTGCGCCTGTAATAGTGGATACTTTAAACATACTTAAGTTTACAGAAAACTATCTTATAACTGGTATAAATATAATTGAAGACTTTTTATTTTGGACAGACGATCAAACTGAGCCAAAAAAAATAAACATAAAGAAATTTAAAACAGGATCTACTGATTTTCTTACTCACACGAAGATTCCTCAATACATTCCCAGCCAACAAACATACTCAGAAAATCTAACAGGACAACCTAATTTTGTTGAAGCAGACGTAACTGTGATAAAATTATCTCCTTTAGCAGCACCTATTATTACAGCTAGTGCTAGTAAGTATGGTGATAATATACCTGGTACAGGTTTATTACCTTTGAGCACTACAATGTCTACTGCTGCTACAGTTAATTTTACTTATATTGAAAATACTGTTTTAGATAGTATTAGTAGAGTGCCTTTGGATACTTACGGGGAATATTTAACAAACATAGGTACCGATCCTAGTTTCTATGCAAACTCGTCTATCCCAAATTGGAACGGTGAAATAACTTTTACAGTAAACACTGTGCCTACAGCCTGGGCTTTAGATGATATTATAGAATTAGAAACAGATTTTACAACAGAGTTTTATGCTAATTATAAATATAAAATAAGCATTAAACTTACTGCTGTAAACAATACTACAATAACAGGACAAATACAAGCAATTTCAAGCGACATACAAACTTTTAGAGATTCTAATGAGGATATAATAATTTACAATTGGGAAGCTTTATTAGTAGAGGATTCCCCTATGTTTGAATATGTTTTTCCTAGATTTGCTTTTAGATGGAAATTTATTGATAATGAATACTCCTGTTTTTCTCCTTTTTCGCAAGTAGCTTTTGTTGGAGGTGAATTTGAATACTTAGCTTCAGATGGTTACAATGAAGGTATGACAAATAACATAAGGCTCCTTGAGATTGGCAACTTAGCATGGGGTAGTCAAGAGGTTGTTGAATTAGACATTTTGTTTAAAGAAAGCAACAGTCAAGCAGTGTATAGCGTGGAGACATTAAAAAGATCCGATTTTCCAGTCTTACCTAGTACATTCCAGATTGAAACAGAACTTATTGGAGCTATAGTTGAGGCTAATCAAATTTTAAGACCATGGGATAATGTTCCTAGAGCAGCTAAAAGTCAAGAACTTATAGGTAATAGAATAGTCTATGGTAATTATCTTCAAAATTATGACGTAGATACAACTACTTTAAATTTAACGAATACACCTACAAACCACCCAGCCGTAGCGGATCCTGCTAAAATAAGATTTCCTTTTCCATCAGTAAAATCTATACGTACTTACCAAGCGGGAGTATCATACATTGATGCTTATGGTAGAGAAACACCTATATTTACAAGTAAACAAGGTAGTACAAAAATAGATATATCTGATTCGAATAAAACAAATAAATTAACAGTAACCCCTATAAATACACCTCCTTCGTTTGCTACCCATTATAAGTTTTTTGTAAAAGAAATATCAAATGAGTATTACAATTTAGCATTAGATAGATTTTATGAAGCAGAGGATGGCAATGTATGGTTGTCATTTCCTTCGTCTGAAAGAAATAAAGTAGATGAAGAAACTTATTTAATACTAAAGAAGCAACATGACACAGATAAACAAGTTTTAGGATTTAATAGGTATAAAATTATTTCTATTGAATCAGAAGCTCCTACATTTATATCAACTTTTGATACAGTAATTACTTCTAGTATAGTAGAACAATTAACTTTAGTTGAAGTTGGTTTTCTTTCTTTAAATTTCAAAGGACCTATGTCTTCTGTAAATGCACAGTTTGGTTCTTCCTTAAACGGAGGGAAAGTAAGATTTACTAAAGGAGCAAGTGTTTCTGATATATACGATGTGAGTATCTCTAGAGTTGCAAATCCAAATACTGCTGCAACAGAAATTGATTATAATTTAGTGCTAGATAGACCATTGGGGCCTGACGCTGCTTTTTTAGAGGATGTAGCTGTAGGACAAAACTATTCAGTAACTATACTTGAAGATGAAGTAAAAAGAAAACCAGAATTTGCAGGTAGATTTTTTGTTAAAATACAAAGAAACTTTGCTTTTGACACAAATATTATATCTTCATTTGCTGCAATGCCAGTGCAGTACTCAATACTTGATTCCTTTCAGCCAGATAAAGGTTTAAACAATGCTAATAACCCTGGTCCAGATGCTCTTTTATATGCGGATTATGGGGCAACAAGTGAGGTTTTGTTTTGTAGCAGTCAAGCACCCGCTTTAAAGGCTGTAGGTTGGGACGGAGGTGTAGGATCTTCTATTACTAATACAAATTACTCTCCTGACGCATATAAACTCGCAGCATTTCAACCTCCTACTAGAGGTTCAAGAAAATTTGGGGTAATATATGCAGGTGGAAAAGCAGGCGGTGGAGGAGAATATATAAATCAAATGTTTGGTAATAGTTCTGTTAGCCAATATGTTGGTGGGAATTGGGCAGCTAATACAGCTACTCCGGACGGATTTTTATCCCCAGGCGCAGTTATAAGATTCCAAAATAAAGTTGATGGATCTTATAGTCAGCCATACAATATAGTTGATGCTATAGGACAAAGATCTTTTAGAGGTAGAAGAATAGACCCAGTAGGTGGTTGTGATCATTCTGAAACAGGGTATAACCAAAAATACATTATTTATATAGAGCTTGCTGAAGAAATATCAGAAGATTGGATGCCTTTAGCTAATCAATGGAGTCATTTAGAAACAGTTTTACCAAGTATTCAAGCTTTAGAGCCTGTAATATCAGCTGGTAAAAAATTAACTTCTACCAACCCAGCTATATTTGAAACGGAGCCAAAAGAATCTATAGATTTAGATTTATATTATGAAGCCAGTGATTCTTTACCTATTTCTAATTACAATACGGAGTCTCAACATTTAAATTGGATGAATTGTTATTCATACGGTACTGGAGTAGAGTCCAATAGAATTAGAGATGATTACAATGCAGTGTTTATAGACAAAGGCCCTAAGGTTTCTACTGTATTAGATGAGCCTTATGCGGCAGAGCGAAGAGGAAGCGGGTTTATATTTTCTCAAATATTTAATTCAACATCAGGTATAAATAGATTAAATCAATTCATACAAGCATTACCTATAACAAAAGATTTAAATCCTATTCATGGTACAATACAAAAGCTACATGCTAGAGATACTGATTTAATAACTTTGTGTGAAGACAAGTGTTTTAGAGTGTTAGCTAATAAGGATGCATTGTTTAATGCTGACGGTAACTCTAATGTAACAAGCAATAATGCAGTATTAGGGCAAACGGTCCCTTATGCAGGAGATTTTGGTATATCTAAAAATCCTGAGTCATTTGCAGATTATGGATTTAGAGTGTACTTTGCTGATAAAAATAGAGGTTCAGTAATAAGATTATCAAGAGATGGTATAACGGAAATATCTAGTAAAGGTATGGATGATTTCTTTTCTGATAATTTAAGATACTCCAGCAAGCTAATAGGTAGTTATGATGAAGATAAAGGTTTATACAATCTTAAGCTTAATAATATTACTCCGGAATGGGTAAAAATATTATCGACTGATACAAATTACCAATTAACAGCTTCTTGTGAAAATCCTAGCACTCTTAATAGCACTCAAAAATCAATTGCGACTACAGTTTCATTTAAAGAATCAGTAAATGGGTGGACAAGTAGAAAGTCATTCTTACCTGAAAGTGGAATATCTTTAAACAATATATATTACACTTTTAAAAATGGCTTATTATGGGAACATAACACAAGTAGCACTTATAATAACTTTTATGGTGTTCAGTATCTAAGTTCTTTTAATGTTGTTATAAATGAATTACCTAATGTAGTAAAAGGCTATAGCACTTTAAACTACACAGGTACAAGATCTAGAGAGCTAGAATACGAGTATAACAACAAATGGTATTCTATTGCTGAAATTAATGCAAATCAAACAATACCAACTTCAACGCAAATAAAAACAGAAGGATGGAGAGTTGATTATGTTAGAACAAATCTTGAATCCGGAGAAATAAAAGAATTTGAAAATAAAGAAGGTAAATACTTCAATTACATAAAAGCATTGCATGTGTGTAAAACTGGTGATGGCATTGGTAATTCTGAAGTAGATGCAGACCCTCAAGATTATCTTTTAACAGTTACTATTGATCCTAACTGTAGTAGCTCAGGAAGCTCTGTGCCTGATACTTTAATATCCTGCTTTTATGAATGGGATCTTGCAAAAAATCCGGTTATTTTAACCGACATTAGACTCGATACACCTCAAGAAGCAAAATGTAGTATTGAAGGTTTTTACAATTTGCTAAATCAAAATTATACTGACGTTATAGTAAACAGTCTACAATTAAAATATATTTCTACTGTAGGTTTAGTTGTTGGAGCGGTTTTATATGACAATAATACGTTATTGCCGGTCACTACTACATCAGGAATAACTGTATTGTATACTGAAAGTAATACGGTAAGCAATACATCCTTAGACGCAAACAATTCACAAACAATCCCTAATACATATAAATTAATTACTATAAACGCAGCAGGTACTATTACAAGTATAATACAATACAACACTTTAAATCCTTGCATAGGTAACCCTACAAACAATATTAGGGGGACAGGCGCTCTTAGTGGAGGCTCTAATGTGCCTTATTTGTTTTTTAGTATACCTGTTCTTACAAACGCAGAACTAGTTTGTGCTATAAAAGGATTTATGACGTCTTGGATTGCCTTACCCCCTGAAGATAGAAGTACAGGTTGGTCTGTACCTAAACCCTATTGGTATGATCCTTTTACTTTTTCAGTTGGTACGCAATTATATACTAAGCTAAGTAACGGAGAATTTATTAGAAAAAATACAAATAGTGCTGGAGATCCTGGATATCCTAGAAAAGAAGTTTACAATTTAGCAGGAGGTGGAGTTATGTCTTTTGGTTCAACATGGACTATAGAAGCAAATAAGCCTAATGATAACTGGGTTATAGTTAGCACAAGTGATACAGGGATTATAACTGCAATAGATGTATATAATACTTATAGTTATACTTGCCCATAAAATAATAAGATATGCCAATAACAATTAATAATTACAATTTTACGTCGGTTATATACCAGGTAGGTGAGTTTACACCTGTGTATATTGAATTTCCAACAGCTGTAATTACTATAGTACCGAATGCTGGATATACAGCTACAGTTTCGGATTTTTCTTTAGACCCTAGCTTTTCAGATCCTGCAGTACAAACCGTAGTTTTTGCTCAAAGCGGATTAAATGTTACATGTACTATAACTTTTCAAACAAGTTTTGTAATGCCAGCCAACAATTACACAATTCCATTATGTATTGTTGGAGAAGCGAAAGTTAGTCTTATAACAATATCTGGTACTTTTACGGCAACCATAGGCGCTAACATAACACCGGTAAGCGAAACATCTACTGTGTATAGCGATTCAGGATCGTTTGGCGAAACTGATGCTTTATTTTCAAGAACATATACAGCTGCCACAGGGTATTATTTAAAAAATCCTTCTGCTAATATTGTAACTGGTAATCAAGCTAATTATACTGTATCTCAAACACCTACGTACGATTCTGAAGGTAACTTAATTGTTTATTCATTAAATTGTAGTTATACATATCCTATTAATAATGTTTCTGGTGATTTTATAGATATAAAAGTTCCTTCAGAAGCCATATTTGTGCCTGCTCAAGAAATAATATCTTATACGTTTGATACATCACCAGTGTCCCTAGGAGGCTCACAGAGAGTATTAACTTTATTTGGAGATGAAGGAGCTGTTTTTACAATCCTTATAACAGATACACTAGGTAACTCATACAACGCAGAATTAAATGCTACTATGGATGCAACAGGTACTTTTAGCACTATAATAGTTTTTCCTGATGTTACAGGGGCTATTACTAATATTGTATACACCATAACTTTATCAGGTGATTTAGCTTCTTCGTTCTCGCAAGTGAATCCTATAATATTAACCCAGTACGCTATTAATCCAATTATATCTATAGGAGGATCTTCAAGCTTTGGTATTACAGGTTTTACAACTTTTACTAGACAAGGGCCTGCTTTTATGTCTCCAACAAACACTTTTATGACAGCTACTTGGCCATTATCCGTATCTTCTCCTAGTACGATATCTTACGACGGCGATATTGAAATGACAGATTTTTTATACACACAGCCTTTAGGCGCTGATACTGAAGTCGTTAACAGTGTATCAAATTCTTCTACAGTAACTCTAATAGATGCTACAGGTATACTTGTAAATGATCAATTTAATTTATTTCAAGGCAACAGTCAATTAGCTCCTTTTCAACACAAGGTTACAGGGGTTGCAGGTAATGTACTAACAGTAAGTCCTAACATAACAGCAACATCAGGAACTATTTTACAAGTCTACAGAACAAAAGGTAATGTTATAGATAATGCTACAATCACAGCTACTCAAGTTGATCCTCAAAATGTTACAATAGATTTATCTGTTCAAGTTATTGAGTTTGGTGAAGAAAATGTTACATTTACTTTAGACTTAGATAACGTTATAGACAAAGTTGGAGGGCAGGTATTTGGTCCTTATTCGTTTAATTTTAATACAACTAATACAACTGATGCTTGTTGTGGACCTGTTGCTGCGGTAGTTTATTTAGATTCAAACTCCTTAAGCACGGCTACAAACATATATGCAAATAGCAGCGGTAGTGCTCTAGCTTCCGCAGGATTTTACTCGACAAATGGAACTTATAGATATTGGGATGGATCTTCTTTCCCATCAACAGCAATTAACACTTGCCCTTCTTGTTCTACATCTTTATCCTTATGTTATAGTAGTACGAGTGCTAACGATTTATGTTGTAACACTTCAACTAATGTAACTGTATATGTTGGTTCTGGACAAACTTTTTTAAATAACACTGGATTATATTCTGATTCTAGTTTAACAACAGCTGCTCCAAATGGCTATTATAGTCAAAACGCAAACACTTGTTTTAATAATTTACCTTAATAAAATGGCTCAAAAAACTTATAGACAACAAACATCAGGTACCTTAGGTACATTAACGAATTGCCCAAGCTGTAGTCCATCAACTACAACGTACACTGTATCAACTTGCTCTAATAGCTATTTACACTACGTAGATGAAATAAGCGGATTTGATGGACAGCAAGCAGTATTACTTCAACCTTATAGTGTTGGTGATGTAGTGTGGATTAAAACAGGGGCATCAGCAACTATTGAGTGTGCTACTATAACGTCTGTTGATAATCCAGATCCAGCAACACATTATATTGATGAAGCCCAAGGGCCTTGGTCTCAATGCTCTCAATGTTACACTCCTTAATATATAATTATGGCAAATATAACTTTAACATTTACAAACCCTTTACCAGAAGGAGTTCAAGTAGGAAATATAGCTTGGTATTTAAATACCACTAATAATTTAGAAATTGAAATGGGACCAATAACATCGATATCTGCTAACCCAGTATCTATAGTAATTGACGCAGCTGTAGGTGTGGTTCCTCCAACAGCAACTGACTTTATATTTTATGTGCAAAACCCTATAGGCGTAGTAAGTTCTTTAAAAGGATATTATGCTGAAGCTCAATTCGTAAATGAATCAACAGAGTATGCTGAGTTATTTTCGGTTGGCACGGAGATATTTGAGAGCAGTAAATAATACGTAATAATAAAATTATAAAACAAATCAAATGATAGGACAAGTAGTTGGTGGGCTTACAGGAATAGCCAGCGGAATAATAGGAAGCGGTAAAAGAAAAAGAGAGCAAGCAGCGGCTCAAAAAGAATATGACCAGACTAAATCTGCTTTTGAAAATTTAGATACCTCTAATGTGTATAAAGACATGGAGAATACTATGGAAGACCTAACGGTTAACCAAGAAGCTGCTCAGTTTCTCGCTCAAAAAAATCAACAGTCACAAGCTAATATAATGAACACTATGAGCGGGGCAGCCGGTGGTTCAGGAATTGCTGCTATGACACAGGCTCTTATGGGGCAAGCTCAAGCAGGTAATAGACAAGCTTCAATAGACATAGGAGAAAAAGAACAAGCAAATCAAGCAGCTGAAAGAAAACAAGCTGGCAACTTACAATTATACGAAAGAAAAGGAGAATTAATATCTAGAGATGCTGAAAACGAAAAAACTTCTACATTATTAGGTATGTCTCAGCAAAGATTAGGAGCAGCAAATAAAGCTAGACAAGATGCTACAAATGCAATTGTTGGAGGCGTAGGATCTGTAGCAGGAGGCGTATTAGGAGGATTTGCAAGCGGAGCTATCGGGGGAGCAACTTCATTTGGAAACATGCTGTCTGGTGCTTTTAATGATCAAAGCGACGGAGTGCCACTTTAAATAAAAAAATATGAATCAAGCATTAGTAAAAGGAGCGGCTGTATTAGGAGCTAGTAATCAGTCAAGCTGGGGACAATCGTTCCAAGAAGGTCTCAACGCTAGCTTAAAATCAGCAGCTATAAACATAGCTAAAAATAAAGCAGAAAAGCAACGTATTAACTCAAAAGTTGGGAATTATATAGACAACTTAAATTCCGAAGTAGACTTAACACAGTTAACGTCTTCTCAAACAAAAGCAGTAACTAATTTTTTAGTAGAAAATAAAAATAAATACGCCGAAGCTGCATCTGAAATTGCTCGTATAGACGATCCTACTGACCCTAGATATATGGAATTAAGAGATACTATGAATAGTGTTCAAAATTCTTTTTCAAATTTAGCTAACCAGGTTAATGCTTTTAAAGAAGATAAAATTGCATATTTAAAAGATTTTGATGATAGAAGAATATCAGATGGAAACAGTATAGGTTCCCTGCAAGAAGCTGCTAAAGTATTTACTGATGAAGCAAGTTTTGGAATTGGTAAAGGAGGTAATCTAAATTTTTATAATGAGGCTAAGGGTGAATATGAAAATTACACTAATGTTCAAAAACCTTTTTTAAAGGATTTTAAATCTGCAAACAATATATTAAAGCTTAATGAATCCGTATATAGTGCTGGTTCATCACTTAGCGGCGCAAGGCAAAATATGGTACGTAACAAGTTAAAAAACATGATTAACTCTGGAGGAAGAGATACTTTACTATCTTTAGCTTCTGATGATTTTTTAATTGAAGGCGGTTTAAATTTACAAGATCCATCTTTATTTGATCCTGCTAATCAAGACTTATTACAAGACGCAGTACTGAATAGTTATATGGACGCTTTAATCGACACTGCTGCTCAAGGAGCTAGAGATAAAAAGCCGTCAAGAGGAAGAGGTAGTGGTGGATTTAGCGGTGCATTACAAGATGAAATTAATTTATCTGGACCAGTTGTTGAGGAAGCAATGCAATTTGCTAGTTTAGGACAAATGCAAGAAGAAGGTAAAGCTACAGCTATTGCTCAGTATATAAACGGTACAAACTTATCTTCTAAGTCAATGCCTTATATTTCAAGAGCTGAATTCTTTGAAGACTATATGATCGAAAATGATTATGACGATGATGAAGTAGGAGAAGCGGAAAAAGCATTCACAAAAGAATATGGTAATTATCAAATATTCAAATTTAATGGCTCAAACCCAGGGGAATCAAGAGGTATCAATGTAGATATAAATAATCCTCAATCCTTATATAAGTTTTATTTACAAAATTCAAACTTAGGTAGCAAGGCTACAAACTATCACTTAGGTAATTGGGATAGGTATTCAGGTTCAACAAAACCTACAAAAGAAGTAAAAGAAGAAAAAGAAAGCACTGGTAACTTCGGTTAAATCAAATCTTATGGCAGACGATATATTAAAAAACATATGGAACGAGTTATCTTCAAAAGGTAAAACTAATTCCGAATTTGACGCATGGAAAACTAATGTGTATAGCAATGAAGAAGTTCAAAATAATGTATACGGTTATTTAAAAGATAACGGTTATACAGACAGTGAATTTAGTGATTGGAAAACAAACGTTTTACCAGCAAAGACAAACGACTCTGCAAGTGCGGATCCAGCTGTGGAGTCAAATCAAAACGCTACGGGATCACAATCGGAAAATGGTTCTTCGGATTTACCTGTTGAAAAAAACACTTGGTTAGAAGATTGGGTAGGAGAAAAAGTAGATGCTGAAGACAAATTGTTTGGATATGTTGATTTTCTTAGTGATACATATAGAGCTATAAAAAGCGGAATAGCTACAGGAACAAGTGTTGATGAATCTTTTGATTTATATAAAAAAGGCAGTGATATGTCTGACAAAGAAGTTGAAGATTTAATAACAGCTGGGCGAAGAATAGAGGACACAGGGATGTCTAAAGAGCAGCTCGACGCCTCTGCTAAGATGGCTAAGTTAAAAGAAGAGGGATATACTGGTATGGGTGCTTTTATGAGTGCGTATTGGGATAATCCTTCAGCGTTATCTAGTATGTTTGTTTCTTCTATTGCTATGATGGCATCAAGTTTTTTTGACAGCGGTGAGGTTAGAGCTAGTGCTGCCGCCGGCTCGGGAGCAGGTGCAGCAGCAGGCGCAACAGCGGGAGCAGGAGTTGGTGCTTTTTTCGGAGGTGTTGGAGCAGTGCCAGGAGCTGCAATTGGAGCTAAGCTTGGGGCTATAAGTGGAGCTATGAGTGGGATTACCGCCGCTATGGAAACAGGTCTTACAACAGCTCAGCTTATTCAAGAATCCGCTATTGAAACAGGAGTAGACTGGGGAGCTATGAGTAACCAACAAAGAATAGACTTTGTAAAAAAATTAACCTCTGATGAAGAAAGATTTAATGATATAAAAAATAAAGCTTTATCAAGAGGTTTAACTATAGGAAGCGTTGATTTTGCAGTCAACCTAGCTACTTTCGGTGTAGGTAAACTTGTTTCTGGAGCTATAAGTAAAACAGCCGCGAGTGCTTTAACAAAACCAATAACAGGATTAGCTGCCGGTACAACTGAAACGTTAGGATCAGGGTTTGGGGAATACTTAGGACAAAAAGCTGCAGGACAAGAATACAATTTTGAAGAAATTGCACTAGAAGCTTTTGCTGATAAATCAACGACTATAATAAGTGCTGTTAGAGGTTTAAAGAAAGGTAATCCTTCTTACTCTATTAATGGCCAAAAAATGAATGGAAAGCAAATGTCCGATGCTTTAAAAATCATGGATGATTTAGCTTATGTAAAAGCTGATATTAAAATTAACAACTCTCCTTCTGTTCAAAAAATAGTGGATAATAGAAGACAAAATATATCCGCGGATCAACAAGTAGACAGTAGAATAAGTGATATAAATGATAGGGCTGCTGCTATAAAATTAACAAAAGAATACGATAAATTAAAAAGTAATCCAGAAGGTAATAAAAATAAAATTAGACAAATACGAGAAGAACTTAACATTCTTTCGGATAAGTATGCTGATTCGCAAGTTGACGCAACAATAGAACAAAGACAGCAAGCTGTTGCAGAATCTGTTGAAACCAAATTTGAAGAAGATTTTAATAAAAATGTTAAAGCATTTGCTGATGCTCCAAAAGAAATAGGTGTAGAGCCTGTAGTTTTTGAAGATGATAAATCTTTTTACAGTAAAGCATCTAAAGATCTAAATGTTACTGAAGAATATTTAAGAGAAAACGCTCCTGAAGGAGTATTTGTTGGTAATGGTAAAGTTTACATAAATAAAGCACAAGCTAAGCGAAGTATAAATATTGCAACAGGTAATACCGGAGCGATATCCGTAGTAAGTCATGAAGTGCTGCACCCAATATTTAACGCTTTAATTGGTGGAGCTAAAACGCAAGGAGAGTTTGTTCAACAGTTTAGAACAAGAATGACTGGCAAGCAAAAAACTTATGTGGATTCACAGTTAAAGAAAAGAGGGTACGATAAAAGTGTTACTGGCATAGAATTAATGAATATTTTTTCTGATGGTATTGTTAAAAATGAAATTAACTATGATCAGACTCTGTTTGAGAAACTAGGAGATAGCATTATTAGATTATTCAAAGGAGAAGGATTTGACAAGTTATCCTTTGATAATGGTAAAGATGTATATAACTTTCTTAAAGAATATAATACAAGTGTAAAAGAAGGTAAGTTAAGTGATAAAGCAATATCTACTATAAAAGAAGCGGAAGAAAAAAAGAAAGTTAAAGTTGCTGATGCTAAAAGATTAAAAGAAGAACAGTTTTCAAAAACATTAACACCTGAACAAAACACGGAGTTTGCTGCAGATATATCTACTATAAAAAGTTTAGCTGCGGAGAATGCTGCGATAGCTAAGAAATTTGGTAAAGAACCTATCAAAGGCGCTAAGCAATCCAGGTTAGAACAAAAAGTTTTGGCAGGCATTAAAACATTGGTAGACAAGGTAGTAACAAATAGAACAAAAGCATTATATGATCCTATAGCAGACGATGCTAAAAGAAATGTATCCAGGCAAGAGTTTAAAGATTCTATGAAGGTTGATCTTGAAACGATGGCTTTAAATGAATACAACGGATCGCAAGAGTTAGAAAAATTCATTGTAAGTAGAGGATATCTAAGAGCAAACAATTTAGCTAAAAGATTAGGTATTGAATCACAAGAAGACGGAGGTATAAAAGCTGATGTTGATTCCGCTAAAAATATAGCCAATACAAAAGACGAACAAACAATTGATCGTAGTGGCTCAGTAGAGCGTGGTCAGGCGACGTTTGACGAGCTTGATATTGTAGATGATAAGTTAATATCAGAAATAGAATCAGAGGTGTCTAAAGAGCTTAGAATGCGTGCGCAAAAAGGCACACTTTCTGAAATGATTTCTGTTAAAAAGGGAAGAGATACTTATTTTGTATCTTGGCTAGAAAACTTTGTAGATAAAACGTTATTTAAAAAGATATTAAAGAAGTGGGGAGCTATTGGAGAATCAAAAGGAGTCACTGTTATACCTCCTGGTTATATAGATTTTTTAAATAGTAAAAAAGCTTTTGATATTGTTACTAAGGCTTTACCTGTAAAAACAATAAAGAAAAGTTACGCTAAGCTATTTAAAATAGAAAAAGTTGGTAGAGAATTAACACCTGAAGGCAATCCAATATATAAAATAGCACCTATAGATAAAAAAACTTTTTTACAATACTTTTTAGATGGTAAAAAGAATACTATATTAGAAAGACAAAAACAATTAGCTAGAGAAGTTATAACCCCTGTTGTAAAAACAGTAGTAGCTGACTATGCTACTCCCGAAAATTTAGCTGCATTAAAAGAAATAAACGAATTAGCTCCTGCGGAAGCTTTAGATGTTATAGGTAAAATATCAATAGATGCACAATTAAACGAACTAGAATCTAAACTTGATAGGTACGAAGGTGAGCAAAAAAGTTTTGATATTATACAATTTAGTTTAAGTCAAGCGCAAGATAACGGACAAACAGCTATTGATGAGAAAAGACTTTTAGATCAAGCTAAAGCAATTGTACCTGCTATAAGAGATATTGCTAAAGATTTTGGATATAATTTTGAAAATGAAGAATTATTATTATCTAACAAAGCTAAAGGAATTCAATTATTTAATTACGATAATACTTTAAAGTTTTATAAAACTAGGGAAAACCTTATGAAATTTATGCCTACAGAACTTACTAGGTTTAGAGGAACTATAGGTGCTTTGCTGGGTTTTATATATAGAGAAGACGGTTCTGCTTTTCCTTTTGATAAAAATAAGGTTAAAAAATTAATAAACAAAAATGGTAAAGAAATTACCAACGAAGCTACATTAAAGAAGTTTCAAGAAAAAAGTTATTCAAATTATAAAAATAGTCTTTACGATAAAAAAGGAAGTACTTCTAAGTATTCTAAAGAAACAAAAGATAAATTAAAAATATTTAATAAACTTTTATCAGAAGCTAATTTACCAAAACGTGAAGGGTTTACAACAAACGCGTATCGAGTTAGAAAAGCAAAAGCTTTATTGAATAATAACAATTCACCTGAAACTGTTGCAGGTATATTAAAAGATTTATCTAAAACCAATGAATTAAAAACAGCAGCTGCTAAATTATATATAAGTCTTTTAAGGGATTTTGTAAATTCTTCACCAATAAATAAAAAAGAAGAAGCTGTTAAAGCTGTTATCGTTATGTTGGTAAGCAATAGAAATACAGTAAATGCTTTAAGATCTTTTTCAACTGTAGATAGAATTGTGTATGATTCTAAAAATGAAAAAACTAAATATCATTTTGAACACAACACAGCTATGGCTAGAATAATACCTCGTGTTTTTAGGATGATATTAGGAGATGGTCCTATAAATTTTTATTCTAAAGCTACATTAATGCCTAAGCAAATAGCTGATATTAGAGATTCAAACCCTAAAACTAAGACTAGCAACTCTGCTGTTTTTATGACTTTATTAAAAACTGAGGTTGATAAAAACAAATATTCCACAGCTCTATTAGATTCTAATAACGATATAATGCAATTTTCTAAAACATTAAATGAAGATTTTAATAATATAATAGAAGGTGCTACTGGTATAAAAGGATTTAAAGTATTTTCTGAAGCAAAAGGTAAAGTTAGAGGTAGAGACAAAGGTAAGTTTAAGTTTTTTATTCCGCCATCTGCAGATGACTTTGCAGGTTTAGTTAGTCGACTATTAGGAAAAGGTGAAGAAGGAAATAAAAATGCAGCCTGGTTTAAAGAAAACTTATTTAATCCGTTTGCTAAAGGCATTAGAGATTTTGAAACTTACAAAGAACAGTCCACTCACATGGTCAAAGCTTTGAAGAGGCGTATTAAGAATGTACCTAACGGTTTAAACAAAATAAATGAAACTGGCTTTAGCAATGAAGCAGCAGTAAGAGTTTATCTTTGGGCTAAAAATGGTTATGATATTTCTGGTTTATCTAAAACTGATCAAAAAGATTTAATAAAAATAATTAAAGAGAACAAAGCTTTAAAAGAATTTGCAGATGAATTAGATCAAACGTTTAATGGATACCCTGAACCTAATAATGATTGGTTGGCAGGTACAATTACTACGGATGTAATTAATATGGTTAATACATCTAAGCGCGCAGAATTCTTAGAAGCTTGGCAAGAGAAAGCAGATATTATTTTTTCTAAAGAAAACTTAAACAAACTTAGAGCAGCTTACGGTGATAATTATGTGGAAGCATTACAAGACATGCTTTACAGAATGAAGACTGGTAGGAACAGACCTTCCGGAGCTAACAAGCTAACTAATAAGTTTATGAACTGGGTTAACGATTCTGTAGGAACTATTATGTTCTTTAATACTAGATCAGCCTTACTACAAACATTGTCTATTGCAAACTTTATTAACTGGGGTGATAACAATCCAGCTAAAGCAGCAATGGCTTTCGCAAATCAAAAACAATTTTGGGCAGACTTTGCGATGCTTTTTAATTCTAACTTCTTAAAACAAAGACGATCAGGATTAAAGAATGATGTGAATGCTGATGATATTGCAAACGCAGCAGAATCTGCAACTAATAAATCAAAAGCTGTATTAGCTTCTATATTAAAAATGGGATTCTTACCTACACAAATGGCAGATAGTTTTGCTATAGCTATGGGTGGAGCTTCATTTATTAGAAATAGAATAAATAAATATGTTTCAGAGGGTATGGACACAAAAGCTGCTGAAGAGCAAGCGTTTTTAGATTTCCAAGAAGTAGCCGAAGAAACACAACAGTCTTCGAGGCCTGATAGAATATCTCAACAACAAGCAAGTCCATTAGGACGTATAATATTAGCTTTTGCGAATACGCCTATGCAATACATGAGATTAACTAAAAAGGCTTTCTTAGACCTTAAGAACAGACGTGGAGATGCTAAGACTAATATATCTAGAATAGTGTATTATACTTTTGTACAAAACATTATATTTTCTGCATTGCAATCAGCTTTATTCGCGGCAATGTTTGAAGATGATGATGAGGAAGCACTAAAGAATAAAGAAATAAGGATAGCTAACTCAATGCTGGACTCTATACTTAGAGGTGTAGGTATTTATGGGGCTATAGCTTCTACTGGTAAAAATATAATATTAGAAATTGACAAGCAAGCTAAAAAACCTAGACCTGATTTTACACAAGCTGCAATTAGATCTTTAGATTTATCACCACCATTATCTTCTAAAGTTAGAAAATTAATGAGTGCAGGTAGAGCATTTAGTTATAGCAATGTTAGAGATAAAATGACTGGATACGGATTAGATAATCCCGCTTTTTATGCAGGAGGACAAATAGTATCAGCTTTGACCAACGTACCTTTAGATAGAGCTGTTAAGAAAGCAGACAATATTCGTGTGGCAATGGACAACGACACGAAGATGTGGCAATCTATAGCACTTTTATTAGGTTATAGTCAATGGGATCTTGGCTTAGTAGAAACTTCAGCTACTAAAAAGAAAAGTAAATGGGGTAGCACAGCTAAGTGGAAAAAAGCAAAAAATTGGAAAAAAGAATGGAAATCTAAAAACAAATAAAAATGAGTGATTTGAAGTTATACATTATGAATGGTAGCACAATAGGAGTTACCACAATAGCACCTATAGAAGATTGGCTAAAGATAATATTGCTAGTTGTAACTATAGGTTATACAATATCTAAATGGTCAAAAGTGAATGAGGAAGATAAATAAAATAATAATACATTGCTCTGCCACACAAGAGGGTAGACACTTAGATGCTGCAGAAATAAATCGCTGGCATTTAAAAAGAGGCTGGAAAGGTATAGGCTATCACTATGTTGTTCTACTGGATGGAACTATAGAGTATGGTCGTAGCATATACGATCCTGGAGCCCATGTTAAAAACCATAATAAAGATTCTATAGGAATTTGTTATATTGGAGGCGTAGAGTCAGAGAGAGGCTCAAACGGTAAGTGGATTGCTAAAGATACTAGAACGCCTGAGCAAAAAGAAAGCTTACTACTATTAATTAAAACATTAACAAAAATGCATCCCGAAGCTACAATACATGGGCACAATGAATTTGCCGCGAAAAGTTGTCCGTGCTTTGATGCTAATAAAGAATATTGTAATATAAAAAGTGTATAGCATATGAGAACAAAAGGAACAGGTCCTCAAGGACTAGGAGTAAAAGGAAACAACGGATATCATATAGGATCGCCTGCTAAATGCTGGAAGACACATAAGAAAGTAGGTATGAAAACAAAAGGAGGCAAACAAGTACCTAACTGTGTACCAAAATAAAAAAAGGGATCATTTCTGACCCCCTCTTCTAACTAACTAACTAACTAACCATCACACGCTAAGCAATCTTCATTCATCGCTGTAGCCGCAATATCTCCACGTAGAACACTCTCTGTTCTCGTATAATATAATGTTTTAACACCATTTTTCCATGCTTCCATGTGCACTTTATTAAGCCATTTAGGTGTTGCTTCACTTGGAAAAGCTAAATTTAAACTTACCGACTGATCTACATATTGCTGTCTCAGTCCAGCCTGATTAACTAATTCAAGTTGATTAATTTCCTTAAACGTTTTAAAAACTTCTTTAGCAGGTATGTCATGCCCCATAACAATATTATCAAGCTCAGATATATCCTGTACAGAACCTCCATCAGCGAGTATCTTATCCCAAATTTCATTTGTATTTATTTTATGTTTCCTTAATAATTTAACTAAGGTAGGGTTTTTTCTTATAAAAGTACCTTTAGCTGATTGTTCTGTGAATACGTTAGCAGCCCACGGCTCTATACCTGGCGAAACATTTCCGCTAAGTTTACTATTGCTAACAGTGGGAGCAACAGCACGCAAGTGAGTATTGCGCATGCCAGTACCAGCACACCACAAAGGCTCGCCATAAATTTCAGAAAGATCCATAGAAGCCCTTTCGCTTTCGATTTTAATTTGACTGAATATTTTCCTAGTTTCAAACTGAGCAAGTAAACCTTCAAAAGGAACACCTTTGTCTTGGAGATAGGTATGCCATCCGAGGACACCCAACCCAAGAGCTCTTCCTTTCTGAGCACTACGAACGGCATTTTCAAAACCTCTAAGTCCTTTTGCTCTTTGAATAAATTCCTCCATAACGCCGTCAAGAAACCATATGGCGTCGTATATAAGATTAGTATCCTTCCATTCTTCATACTTTGCTAGATTTAACGATGATAAACAACATACAAAACTATGGTTTTCATCTGTGTGTAATGTAATTTCAGAACATATGTTTGTCATATGTACTTTTAAGCCGTTTTCTTTGTATGCTCTAGGATTTGATTTGTTAACGTTTCCTTTAAACATAATATACGGTTCTCCAGTTGCTTTTCGTTTTCTAAGCAATTTACTCCACTTAGATCTTGCTCCTGCATCTCCTTGTTCAAGCTTTCGCATAAATTTATCACCAACAACTGCGCACTGATGTAAGTTAAGCGATTGTCTATTAACGTCTCCTTTAGGTTCTCGTATTTCAAGCCACTGTTCAAAATCGTCATGATCAATGTTGATGTTGACGCTTGCAGCGCCCCGTCTAACTGATCCTTGATTTGTTGCAAGAATTGTTGAATCGTATATCTTGCAGAAGGGTACGACTCCGTCTGATGTTCCATTACCTGTAATTTTAGCGCCAGCGGGTCTAATTTGATTTATACCGATACCAACTCCACCGCCGTGCTTAGCGAGTAGCATCATCTCTAAATTTTTACTTCCTATATCCTGTATACTATCTGCTACGTCAATACCAAAGCAACTAATAGGGAGGCCACGGTCAGTACCAGTATTGCTAAGTACAGGAGATGCCAAACATAACCAACCATTCCAAATATAATTGAAAAAGGTTTCAGCAAGTTCCGGTTTATAAAGCCTACGAGCAACAGTCTTAGAGACGCGAAGGTATGCTTCTTTAGGTGTTTCTCCGTCAAATAAATATCCCCCGGATATAGTCTTCTTGTATACGTCGTTATTACCCCACGCAGGGTAATCTTCTCCTTTGATCCATTCATTGTTCCACATTTATATTAAATGATTTATCCAGGCTATAAGCCCATTAATATTTAAAGCAACTAAATTCCATTGCTTTCTTGATGCTGTTTGTACTACTACGAATATAAAACCTATTATATATAATTCAGGTTGTATAGTCCACTGGGCAGCAATTAAAAATCCACTACCCATATATCCTATTCTACTCGATAATCTTTCCGCCGGTGTCAGCTTCCTTGGCCTTACCAGCGCTTTCAACCATTTTCTTTTTAAGCTTTTCAATTGCTTCTTCATAATCAGGCATTTGTTTGATTGTTTCTAGTGTACCAACAGCAAGATCTTTTAGTTGAGGTACTTCTTGCATTAAAAACTGAACGGCTTTACCAAGCGTTTCAATTTTATTTTTCATTTCTATTATAGTTTGTTCTTTCATATATGTATTTATTTATTACCACATGTCTTCAAAATCCTCGCCCTCGTTCGCTTTTGAGTAATCAGTTGGCCTAATCGCAAAAAAATCAGTATGGGTAACGCCCCCGGTAAGATGATAAAACCAATCAAGATTACCTGCTGCATTCTTGTCATAGGCAAAGTAATTCCCAAGGTCAATATAGCCAAGCTCCACAAGTTTTTCATTTGTTCTTTTCTTTATAAAATGTTTTAGATCATTAGCAGATATACCTTCTATATCTCCCATCTCAAACATTTTGTTAATGTAAATGGTTTCTAATTTAACCATCGCTTCAGCAGCTTTTATCACGTCTTCACGACATAAATTTAATAACTGACTGTTTTCACTGCACATATGGCGAAACAATGAACAGCCCATCTTACTATGCAATGATTCATCTCTAACAGACCACTTCATTTGTTGTCCAATACCTTTTAAAAGGTTTCTCATTTGAAAACTATATAATACAGCAAAAGCAGAATAAAGGCTAACCCCTTCAGCAAATGCACTAAATACAGCGAGAGACTTAGCAATGCCAATCTCAGAATTACCTTTATATGCAACGAGATTTTCAAATCTTTTAGCCGTAGCAGGTTCATGTAAAAATGCTTCATAATCTTCTAATCCTAATGTTTCGTTCAAATAACTATAAGCAACAGCGTGAACTGTTTCTTGCGATCCGAACATCATCGCCATTTGTTGTATCTCGTGTTTAGGAAACCACGATACGACGTTCTGGGTCCAGTAATCTGAAACGGCGCACTCGGTTTGCGCGAATCCAAGAAGTATGTTCCCAACAAGGTTTTTTTCTTTTTCATCTAATTTTTCTTTCCAATCTTTAATATCACTTTGCATTGAGATTTCAGTGTGTAACCAAAATGCTTGAGCTTGTTTTAACCAACCCTCAGTATAATACTCTGGGTACTCAAAAGGTTTGTATGCAATTCTTTCATCAAATAATCCCATTATTTTTATTTATTAATTATAAAATGTTAAAGCTAAATCAACAAAAGGTATGTATAGCACAACAGTTGTATGCTCAGGCTCTTCATAGGTTCTTATACCAAACAATACACCAGGATACGATCCTATTTCTAATGTCCATGCTGTTTTTGATTCATCTTCTTTCATATTATTCCGTATTTTTTTTGTAATTCAACAATATCTTTGTATTTAACTTTGCCTTTAACTTCCCAGCTCCATTTAACAAACTTATCAATTTGACGCTCAGCGTATTTCTGCCTAGCTATTCGCTTCGCCTGGAAAGGATTAACTTTACTGTCTCTTCGCATTCTTTTTGATTTTGTGGTTTGTATAATGTTACATTCGGAAATTGATTCATAACAAGTCTTTTAAACAACTTCCAACGCATTGGAAATGATTCATTAGCTCTACCTTTAGTTTCAATTATAAAATCATCACCAATAAAATCAGGAGTATATTTAATTGGTAAGATTCTTTTCTCACCTCTATTTTTATAATCTCCTTTACCATTAGCTTGTCTTTCATAAACTTTGTTTTCAAAATGAAAACCTGGTAGCAATACAAAGGTTTCACCTTCATACTTGTTTTTAATTTTAGCGTTTTTTAAAGCAACATACATATGCTTCTCAAGACCTGATGCAAAGTCGATACCATCATATGATACCTTCTTTGCTCTTACTGGTCCACGCTTTCCGCTTTTTCTTTTAAATTGTTTTCTCATCTATAACTTCTAAGTCGGATAATAAATCTTCTTGAAGATCTTCTGTATATGTTTCTTTAGCTTTCTGAAGATACAATACAGCATCCATTAATTCTTCTTGTAAGTGATTAAGCCATTCAAACATTTTTGAAGGATCTTGCTCAAGAGTTACGCCATATTTTTTAAAGCCTACATCTGATCTAGATACAAATTTATTAACAACACGTTTGACTACTGGGTCTCTAAATTCTATTTCTTGTTTCATTATAATGTTTGTTTAACAAAGGTTCCATTCTCCATCTTACCTGTACGATTTTTTATTACAGAATAAGCAGAGTCAATACAATCTTCAATAGTTAAGTTTTCTAATGCTGCTAAGTTAGTTAAAACCACAACAATATCCCCTATAGCGTCAATAATTTCTGGTTTATCTTTAGTAAGTAATGCTTTTGCTAACTCACCAGTTTCTTCCATTAATTTAACATACTGTGTTTTGCTATCTCCTTTATCATATATGCCTTTAGCGTGAGCCCACTGTCTTATTAATTCAAATCTATCTTCTTTATTCCATGATTGACTAAATGCAGCAGCAAATGCTTTATTATATATATAAGATCTATGGTCATTAAACATTGATCTTTTTGCGTTAGCCATAATCCATGTAATAGTCTCAGCAGTTAATTCAAAGTCACCGTGGTCTGTAGACCATTTAACCCCAACGTTATCCATTAAATTACCTTTTAATTTGTTTAATGGGAAGGGGAATGTGCTTGTCTGCTCTGTAGCGTTAATTTTCATTTTATTTGATTTGATTAAATTCTTATAAGACTGTCTATCAACCTTATAGCCATAAGACTTTTGAAGCTCTATTTCCTTATATGACACATAATCAATGTCATCGCTAGTAAGTAGAACTTCGTATTCGTCTGAAGCATAGCCTTGCTGCTCCGTAACTCTATTATTAAGATTACGTGTAACTCCTATTTTTTTACCTGGAATGTGATAAATATAATACATATTTTTAGTTATTTGCCAACACTTAACTCTGCTTTTATTGCAGCGTAAGGATTGTAGTTAATTAATTTAATTTCATTAGCTTCTGGTATATTCATTGAAATATCTAATCCTGAAGATAATTGTAACTTTGGTAAAGCTCTGTTAGGCCTACTCAAATATAATTTAGCTTGATCTAAGTGATTGTTATATAAATGACAATCTCCAAGTTGACCAATCAATTCACCTGGTATTAAATTAGCTCCTTTAGCTAACATCTCCAGTAACAGTCCATACATTGCAATATCATAAGGTAATCCTAAAAAAGTATCTACTGATCTTTGTAACCACATTAGATCTAATTTACCGTTATTGATATAAACTTGAAAAGCATAATGACAAGGGGGTAGTGCCATATCTTTCATATCTTGTGGAGCCCATGCGCTAACCATTAAGCGTCTTGAACTTGGATTGTTCTTAATGCTATACACAATATTTTTAAGCTGATCTACGCCTTCAAAATCACGCCACTGTTTTCCATATACAGGACCTAATGTTTCGTCTGTTCTACCTGAGCGTTCGTAATCAGGTCTCCAATATTTAACACCGTTATCTTCTAAGTATTTAAGATCAGTTCTACCTTGTAATATCCAAAGCAATTCTGTTCTTGCTGCATTAAAAGAAATTTTCTTTCCAGTTAATAAGGGGAACCCGTCAGCCATCTGGTGTCGGATAGTTCTTCCGAAGATAGATCGCGTCCCAGTGCCTGTTCGGTCCTCCTTATATAATCCTGTGTTGAGTATTTGTGATAATAATCCTCTGTATTCATTTTCTATGTTTGTCATAATAATATTTACAAAATTCAAAGCATTTCTGCCATATAATAGTTTTTTCGTAAGCTTCAGGAGATACGTTAGTCTTACCTTTGTTTGTTATAGTTACATACCATTCAGTAGTTGACTTTGCTTTTGGTGAAATAGCTATGCCATTATTTACGCACCATCTATAAGCTTCCCAGTCTTTTTTATTATAACCAGTTACGCCCATGTCTACAGAGCCTTTACGTTTTTTTCCTAAGCCACTACCCATTTATTCCCACGGCATTTTTTCGCCGGCTAAATTTAATTGTTCATGCGGTATAAAACAACCTGACTTTGGATCCCATTTAAAATGAGCTTCAGCTTGATTAGTACCTAAGTTTTGAAACTTAACTTTTAATACCTTAGCTTTAACAGTATTGTCTTCATAGTTTCTATGTACCAATATACCATGATAAGATGCATCATACCATTCACCGCCTCCTTTAATAGAATACATAGTTGGCTCATCTATTTGGCCACTTTGATTTTTATACATTTTAGTAGGGTGTGCTACGATAAACACTAGTACATCATACTTCTTAGCAAAGATTTCAATCTTACTTAAGTATTCCATAGTATATCTATTTACGTCTTCAGTCTTAGCATCTACATCTCTAACCTTATTGAATGGATCAATAACTAAACACTTAATACCTTTACGCTTAACAAGCTCTGCTCCTTTACGTAATACGGATTCTAAAGTATATCTTTCCATATCAATGTGAAAGTAATTAGTGTTGCAATGATCAGCCACTTGATTCCAACGATCTCCGCCGATATCATCTCTAGTAGGCATACCTTGCCAAGTCTTACGCATTAACTTATGAGCATGTAAGTAAGTTGGTTGATTCTCTGGCGAAGCAAAAGCCGTTTTCCATCCATAGTTAGCGTTATACCCAACAACCATTTGATCGACAAAATCCGATTTACCGGAAGACGGAATACCAGTGACAGTAATGAATTGACCAGTGTAAGTTGAAAAGATTTCATCAAAATTTTGAAGGCCAACTTGAAATCCTGGTTTAAAGCCATTACGAACAAAGTCCGTAACTTCATCTTCAATATCCCTGAACGTCGTAACATTCTCAAGCGGTACTGGTCTTGCTCCTGTAATACGCTTTGATAGTTCTTCTTTTCCATATTTTTGTAAGTATTCGTTTGCGTCCTTGCAATCATCAAATGAAACTAAATAACAAACTTCTGAACCTAATCTACGTATAAGTTCTGATTGTAAAGCTTGCCCTGCTTCATCATTATCTACTGCTAATATAATTTTATCTTTGTCTTCAAAGTAATCTATACAAGCATCTAAATATTCAAGGTTATTTGTGTTAAGTGTAGCTCCATTAGGAACTGATATTGCATTTGGTATTCCAGCTTCGTGTAGTGCAAGCACGTCCATTTCGCCTTCAACAATAACACAATACTCATATCCTATTATACTATTTATATTATAAAATACTTTTTCAGCACCTTTATATAATTTAAAGTTTTTTCTACCATCACGATACTTGACGTTTATAAGCTGATCGCCCATGAAGTAGTTAAACTTTATAACATTCTCGGTTTTACCGGTCTGTGGCATATACTCAGGGCCTTCACTAATCCTTAGATCAGCTAAGGTCTCCTGAGAAATACCTCTTGTATTAAACCATTCAACTACCTTGCTAGCTGGAGGATTATGCTTAACCTCAGTAGGTCTTACATATACCTTTTCACTAGCTCCTTTACGTTGATACGTATGTAGTTGAAATGATGTATTACAGTTATGACAAGTACCGAGACCCCGTTCCCAATCATAAGAAGCACATTTTGCTTTTTGGTTTTTGGGTTTTCTATCAGGAGAACAGTTAGGGCATATACCCTGCTTCTTTCCTTCTTCAAGCTTATGTTGATTGAATTCATCAATCAAAAATCCATTGATCTCTACTGTCTGCATTTAATTGCGATATTTAATTTAATTAAAATGGTAAATCGTCTGCTGGCATTTGTACCGGTGCTGCTTGTTGTTGGTCTGTTCTAGGTGCTGCTGCAACGTTATCTCCATTTGTCCACACCACTTTTACATTTCCTAAATAAACTTTAGCTACTTTAGCTTCACGCTCTTCTTTAGATTGTTCTACTACTACTGGTCCTTGATTACCAAACTGATCTACTTCATCATTAATAGTAATTGTAATCGGTAAATACTTACCCTTCTTACCCACGTAGATTTTGTCTTTTGGGATTTCATTTAAATTGATACTCGCTTTAATAATTGATGCCATTGTTTTTAATTTTAATTGTTATTTATATAAATTATCTATACTCTATCGTATTACGTTTGTAAATTTACAACGTCTGATTAATAAAATAGTTCTCCGGTTTAAACTCCGGGTTTTCGTAAAACAGTTTGTATGCTTCACATGCTCTTTCTACTTTGTCTTTACCTTTTGCGTAAAACTCAGGAGAACAATCGTATATACCTATTTGATTTGTTGTCTTGTCTATAGCTATAAAAATTAATTCATATCCAAACAACTCTCGGTATATATAAGCTTGACTGTTATAGTTATACTTCGATGCCGAGTAACGAAATTTTGTAATGTCCGCGGTAGTTTTAAGATCAATCACTAGTTTTTGACTGTGATTAATAATATCAGCTTTACCTTTCCATAATCTTCCATTAATTTCTGCAATTCCAGGGACTTCGTATTCAACAACTCCTTCACGTATTAAATCAAGGCATACTTCGTTCGACAGCATGGTGTCAATCATTACCTCTAATTTGTCTACTTCTGATTGCAATAAACACATCTCACCCCCTGAGATCTCTCTGTACGCTTTAGTATTCCTAGTTGATGCTTCCACTATTCTGAATTTCTTAAGCTTATCCGGCTCTAAAATTGCAGTGTGAAAGTAACCACCAACTAAGAATGCAGGGATTTGTTTTTGTGGATCCCTAAGCGCAAGAGGATTAGTTAACAGCGTAGAAATATCTGAGTTGCTTAAAAATTGCTTTCCAAACTTACCGTAGTAATGCTCATCTTCTCTTAGCTTTTCTAATTCTTCTTTTCTGGTCATAAAGTTTTTAGTATTTCAGCAGGTATTTCATATTTGCCTTTAATGGCTTCTAAACTTCCTCCTGCTTTTAAGAAAGCTTTTGCTTTTGTTAATGCTGCACCTTCAAGCTTAGGCTTAGATTTGTCATGCACATTTGTTGCATCACTGTCTGCTGTATCATCTATTAAGAATAGATTACCCAGGGCATATTTTTTTCCGTAACTAGAAGCACTACCAAATTTTTGAGGCATTTGCATACCTTTTTGATTTAGATCAACACCAACAATAGACGTAGCGTGTATAGCATCAGTTCCATCGGTGATAGTAGCTTTAGATTCTAGTATAGGGAAATCAGTACTGGATATTAATGTTTCATTAATAGTAACTGATACACCTAACTCTAGCAAATAAGGTTTAGCGGCTTCTAAAATATCTTCAGCTGATCGAAAGTTATACTTTCCGAAGGAATTGAATCTACTTTTTTTAGATTTGAATTTTGTCTGGATGGTGGCCAGCTTTTCATTTAGTTTCATTTATTATGGTTTTATGGTTTATAAATAATCGATCACTTGTGAAGGATCTGTGTTTGCTATTAATTTGTCAATAGCTTCTTTTTTTATTTGAGATATTCTTACGTTTGCGGTTGAAACACTGATGTTTAACTTAGATGCGATGTTGTTCGCAGAAGTTCTGTCACAATCTAAACCGAATGACAATCTTAACACTTCATATTGTTGAAAAGTTAAGTACTCTCTCATTAATCCTAACAGATAAGCATTCATTAAACCTATATTATAAGGTTCTGAGTTATCTTCTATTTGCAATATAGGGTTTTCTTCATCGTTATAATTTTCATCGTAGCTAGAAAACACACTATTAAAGAATAATGATACCATTTTGTTATCATCTGGATTCTTGCGGATTTGATTAAGTTTATGTTCAGGGATTTTTACATCTCCTCTGTTTATATCTATAGCTCTACGTATTGCTCCTTTAATTCTTTTACTAAAAAATGACTTTAATGTTTTTTCCATGTCTTCCGACTCGTTTAACATTTCCCAATCTAGCTTATCTACCGCTTTAACTAATCCGGCATTACCTTCTTGTATTAAATCATTTATACTTAAAACTCCTGAAGCTTGCTGAGAAGTTGAAAACTTTCTAGCTAAGTTCTCTACTAACGGCATGAATGAGATAATTAATTCATCTCTAGTATAATCTGCAAAAGCTTTTTCTTCAGGCATAGAGATTTTTAAATCTTCTTTATACCTAACGTAATTTTGTATATTATACTTTTTCATTTTGCTGGTTTAATAGTTCTTTCTCTTTTTTAAGTTCATTTCCCATGTTTCTGTAAATTGTTCTAGTTGAACACCCTAAATAGTTTGCTAACTTAGATATTGTTATTTTTATGCCGTTACTATTTACTATAACCATTGCGTCGTATATTTCAGATTCAGATATTTTTGATCTCCCAATCATCTTACCAACTATTGAAAGCTTCTCTCTCATATCAAGACCTGTGAAGTCTTTAAATATTATTTTACGAAGCTTATTAGGTGGTGGTTTATCTAAATCCATAAGGGATACATCGTATACCATGCTTTCAAGTAAATTATCCGATACTGTAAATGTAACAAATCCGTTTCTATTTTCACATATATGTTGGGCAATATTTTTAAAAGAATCCTGATCCATTTTAGGATTTAAGTACCATAACACATACAAATGCCATTTAAGGCTCTTATACGTTGTTATTTTAGCTTTAGAATTAAAGAGTGTATAGCATTCATGTGTACCATTCTCATAGAAAGAACCCCAATCAAAAACCTGTGTAGGTTTATCAGAGATAGGATCTCTTTTATATGTTACTCGATGCTTATGTAGATATTCCATTCTTCGTTCAAACTGTGACATTAGCTTCTTACTATTATATAATACTAGCTAGTGTCGCACTGCTAATATAAAATTAATTTTAATCTTCTGTTATATTTCAAAAGAAGCATTGCTTCAATTTTTTCTGGTTTTTTGCCGCTTAATGCTCTCTGAAAAATATTATCATGCAATTCAGCTATTCTCGCTTTCAACAAAGTTATATGTTGCAGCTTTCTTCTTTGTTTTTTTAGTTTTACTATCATTACATATCATATTTGGTTTTAAATTCTTCGATTTTTTGCTTAAGTTTAGCACATTCTTTAAAATCTTCCTGTTCTAAAGCTACTTCAAGGCTATGTTCTAGTCTTTCTAACTGATCTTTTAGTACATCATCCTTTGTAATGACGCCGAAAGATACATCTTCCTGGCCATCTAACATATTTTCTACGTCTTTTTTAAATGCGTCGTCCATAACTTTTTGTTTTTCTAGTAAAAGATTTACTATAGTTTCAGCAAGTTGATCTATTTCTTTTTTAGTCATTAAGGTCTTGTTATTAGTTGTTCGTTACTGTTTTTTACAGTGTGTTTTTCGTTTTCGTAATAATTCCAGTAAGCATCAACACTACATTCAGATTTATATTCGTCAGGCATACATTGAGGCGGCTGAACAAATGGTTTATTGCTGATCGCTTTAGGGAACGTGTATAGCACATCACGACATTTAAGTATTGTTAAGTGTGTTTTGCCATAACGTCTAGTATATTC
>Ga0209504_1000275_pt1 | contig 47743 bp, 46 predicted proteins | sample COGITO_mtgs_1005_FD_184791 | JGI IMG/M metagenome (GOLD analysis project Ga0209504, IMG submission 184791) | Pelagic marine microbial communities from North Sea - COGITO_mtgs_100511 (SPAdes) (version 2) | ecosystem: Environmental > Aquatic > Marine > Epipelagic ... | reverse complement strand
CAGGCAAAGCAGGACAAACAGACGTGGCATGGGGCGCTCGACAGCCAAAAAGCTGCGGATCATACCGATTAAAGCGCTCTGCGACGGGCATTTTGACGATGCGCTGATCAGCGGTTGGCAATCTTTTGCGTGTGCTGCAGTCTGTTGGCAGTCCACCTGAGCTTATGCAGCTAGGTGCTTGATTGTGCTCAAAGTCATGTATTGGAGGAGGAAAACTGGCCAATCTGGATTTTGTTGCTAGCGTTACCCCATCACACCACAGCGAACGACCTTCTCTGATGAGTACTGAGCAGCTTATGCAATGGCTGAGTAACCGTCCCAGCTGGCTGGGCGGCAGCGCCGTGTCGATGTGGCAGTTGCCTGTGCTGGTCACGTTGTTGTTGGCCGTGAGTGGCTGCTCAACGCGACAAGATCATCAAACCATTATCAGTAACCAAAGCGCGATCAAGCCCACCGAGTTCTTCCAGAGCCACGCTGACCGCATGGCCACACTCGGCATGCGTAACAACCTCAACAGCCTTTACCGCCTGATGGACAAGCTGTACCTGCGCAACCCGCGTGAGTGGCGTAAAACCGGGTTAACTGATGTAGAGGCTGTGAAACGTGGCGTGCACCGCGCCATTGAGCTAGACCAACCACTGCCGCAACTGGGTGGGCGCACCGATGTCGCAGCCCTCGGCTATGCCTTGAGCGCGGAGTACCAGGGCGACCGTGTTGGAGCGTTTATCTATTCGCTGGCGAGTATGTTGATCACCGCGCATGGCGGCCGTACCGAGTACTACCTGAGCGATACGCTCGACCCGCAGTTTATTCACAACGCCGCGCGTAACGTCGAGAAAGCCAGTTGGATGCTCGCCCAGCGCACGGACGCCGGTGGCAAGCCTTGGCTGTTGTCTAACGAGATTTCCGCCGAGGGGCGTAACCTCAGTTATGCCGTGGAGTTCGGCAAGATCGTCGCGCGCCTGGATTTGCTCACCGATGTGTTGGATGAGCGTTACCGGCGTATGGGGGTGAGTTATGCCCAAGGGCTGCTATTTATGAACTTCCTGCCCGTTCAGTAAGTACTGCCGCTTTCAATAGCCGTCGTCCAGACGCTTCTGGCTCTGCACGTTAGCCGCTTCTATTTGTTGCTTAAGTTGCTCTGCCTGTTGTTGTAGCTGCGCCGCTTGTTCGGCTTGCAGGCTGGCAGTGGCTGCCGTTTCGCCCAGGCCGCAGGCGCTGAGCAGCAGGGTGGTGGCAAGCAGGGGGGCGGTGAGGCTGCGCATGGTGACTCCGGGTGAGGTGGGCAGATCAGTGCCAGCGTTGGTAGATGGCGTCCAGGGTGCCAGCCTGTCGTAAACGCTCAAGGGCTGCTGCGAACGGGTCGGCACGCGTGCGATCACCCTTGGTAAAGGCAACATAACGTGGCATCTCCACCAGGGGTTTGGCCAGTATGCGCACGCTCTGTTCAGCGCGCTGTTCACGCACAAAGTACATCAGTTGCACCCGGTCCCCGACTACCACGTCAATACGCCCGGCCAACAGCATCGATACCAGCTGGCGTGGGTTCTGTGCGCTGCTGTCGCGCCGTAGGTCAGCCTTGTCGAAGTCCGACTGGTAGGCGTAACCGCGTACCTGGCCAATGATGTAGGGCGACAGGTCGTCGAGCTCGGCCCAATCGGTGAGGTTGGTTTTGCGCGAGGTCATAAATACCGTGGAACCGGTGCGGATCGGCCCGACCAGCTCGTACTGCTGCATGCGTTCCGGCGTGCCGGCGAACTGAAAGGCCATCGCCACATCGCCGCGATCAAGCATGCGCTTGACTCGTTCCCACGGATAAAGACGCAGGCTGTAGGGGAGTTTGGCCTCCTGCATCACCGCTTCCACCAACTCGACGTCCAGCCCTCGCGGTAGGTCATCTTCGATGGTCACAAAGCTGTAGGGGGCGAACTGTTCGTCTCCGACCACTTTCCATTCTTCGGCCTGCACTACCCAGGGCATCAGCAGCAAACACAGCGCAGCAATACGCATGGCGTTCTCCCGGTGGGTATTCACGCGAGTTAAGTACTCGTTGTTGATGCTAGCCAATGCTGTGCGGGCCTGCACGGCCACTCGGCATTTTGCCAACCTTGCGTGGCTTTTTATAAAAAAGCCCCGGTTCTAGGCCAGGGCTTTGAGTGAGTATTAACGACTCAGACTTTGCGCACGAACTCGGATTTGAGCTTCATCGCGCCAATGCCGTCGATCTTGCAGTCGATGTCATGGTCGCCATCGCACAGGCGGATACCCTTGACCTTAGTGCCGACTTTTACCACCAAGGATGAGCCTTTGACTTTCAGGTCCTTGATCACGCTAACGGTGTCGCCGTCCTGCAGCACGTTGCCCACTGAATCTTTGATCACTTTGCTGTCATCCGCCTCTGCTTCAGCAGTGGCTGACCACTCGTGGGCGCACTCCGGGCAGATCAGCTGGGCGCCGTCTTCGTAGGTGTATTCGGAGTTGCAGTTAGGGCAGGGCGGCAGAGTGCTCACGGCGGGTCCTTGGCGGGTCAATTAGAAAGGCCGCATAGTGTATAGGGTTTTGTCTGCCGGGGTTTTACTGGGCTGTACCTGGCGCTAGCGGTTGTGGCCAGTTCAGGGTGCCGCGGTCATTGAAGCGCCAGGTGCCAAACAGGCCTGCGGCCAATTTACCACGCAGCTCATAGGGCAAACCCTTGCCGTTCTGATAGCCGGCGGCCCCCCAGGCTTGGCGCAACATGGCGTAGGCGGAGAGGCTGACTGGAACCTGCAGTATGGTTTCGCCATAGCGCGGAATCTGCCCGTGTTGATCACTCACACCACTGAGCAGCGGTTGTTGATTGACCTTCAGCTCCATGGCTATGCCGTCGAAGTCGATGGGGCTGTCATTGGGGTTTTGTACGCGAAGTTTGACTGCGAAACGCATTTCCAGGTCTTCGCTGGGCAGGGGTTCGATACCGACTAACTGAATCTGCAACGGGTCGCGCGGTGTCAGGCTGCTGCAGGCGGCCAGCGTGGCGAGTAGGCTGATAAGCAGAGCGTGTGCGAGTGTGCGGTGAAGGCGCTTGGGCATGCTGGGTTCCACTGCTGAAGAGTCACAGAGTAGAAGACCCCGATACTGGGGCAATTACGCCGCAGCTGGGAAAATAAGCCTGGGGAAGGTGGCAGCGGGGATGCCCGCCAGCCTGCAATCACAGGAGCTGGCGGGTTTGCAGTGGCGTATCAGAAGTGCGCTTTTACCAGCAGGCTGGCGGTGTTCTGATCAGTTGCACCGACGAAATTGTCGCTGACGAAGCCGCTGTCCTGAATGCCGTATTTGTCCTTCCAGTAATCGTATTCGATACCGACATACAGCTGCTTCTCACCCCAGCTCATGGCTTTGCCCAGGTCGTATTTGATCTGTGGGTTGAAGTGCAGGTTGGCGTGGTAGCTCTTGTCGTTATCCACCACCCAATCCATAAAGCCGTCGATCACGATGTCAGATTTACCCACCGGGATGGTGTAGCTCCACACCGGGGTGATCTGCCAGACGTTATCGCCGTCGCGTTTGCCATCCGTGGTTCGGTTGTAGAAGTTCAGCGAGAAGTAGTCGAAGCCCGGAATCGCCAGATCAAAGCCAGGGCCGATCAGGTAGGACTCGACATCGTCTTCGCCGAATTCATACGTGGTGGCCAGCAGCACATCCTTGATCGGGCCGAACTCCAGCTTGGTGTTGAACAGCTTGCCGAACGACAGGCGCGGCGAGAACTCGCCGTAGAAGGTGTGGCCGTCGCCTGCGCCATTGGTGGCGTCGGTGTTGTATTTGATGGTGTCGACGAAGAAGAACAGGTCACCAATATTCCAGCCACTGGCGTGCTCGAAGGTGATGGTCTGCTGGATTTCCGGGTCGATCTTGTAATCCTGGCCATACAGGTAGGACAGGCTGTTGTTCTGCCAGTGCAGCAGGTCACTCGCCATGGCCTGGCCGCCCGCCAGCAGCCCGCCAGCCATGACCAGAGAAGAAAGAGTGCGGTTCATCGAGTGGTGCTCCCCAAAGTGCTGAATTATCGTTTTAAACCTGTCTAAGTGGTCAGGCTGTCGATGTTTGAGCAAGAACAAGGCCAAGTCATGAATTTGCTCATAGCGCAGCCACTAGAGCGCTGTGGGCGCGCACTCTAGTGGTTTCCAGGGGGATGTAAATACGCGGTATGCACTGATAACTGACCGGCTGGACAGATTCAGCCTTAAGTTGGTGCGCCGCTAGCTACGTCGCGGTGTGGTGCCGGTGCGGCGCTTGATAGGCTTGCGTGCAGGCTTGTCGCTTGTTGGCATGTGCAGATAGGACATCACGCTTTCGGTTAGCTCGGCGGCCAGTTGCACCGCCTCTTTATTGCGCGCCATCACGCCGGCCACCAGGCCTTCGATCAGTGCGAGCACCGAGGTGTTGGAGCTGATCAGCACCGGGTGATCGGCTGGGGCAAACAGCGCATGTTTGGCGATGGTAGTCAGCGGCGAGGCGGGCGAGTCGGTGATCGCCAGCACGGTCGCGCCGCGTTCGCTGGCAAAGCGCGACAGCTGCAGCGTATCGAGGGAGTAACGCGGCAGGGAGATCGACAGCAGCACATCCTGGTCGGTGATGGCCGCCAGTCGGTAAGCTGCATTCTCGTTACCGCCTTCCATGCTCACAGCTATGGCATCGGCGCAGAACGGCACCAGGTTGGCGGCTGCCAGGCCGGCCATATAAGCACTGTTGCCGAAGCCGAGGATGTAAATCTTGCGCGCTTGAATCAGGCAGCTGACGAAGGCTTCGAAGGTGTCCGCGCTGTTATTGGCGCCGGCGGTGGCCAGGTTGCTGCTGGCGATCTGCACCTGTTCGTGCAAGCCGAAAGCTCCGTCCGGGCGATGCGCCAGTTCGTTGCGCAGCTTGTCCACCGGCGACACCATCTGCTGCAGTGTGCTGACCAATTCGGCTTTCAGCCCGGTATAGCCGCCCAGGTCGATGGCTTTGGCCAGCCGGTTGACTGCTGCTGGCGAGGTGGCGGTGGCCACGGCCATTTCCTCGATGGTCAGGGTCGCGGCTTTTAGCGGGTGGCGCAGGATAAAGTCGGCCACCTTACGCAGCGAGGGCTGCAGGTGCGGGGCGATTTCCGCCAGTTTGCGCATCACCGGGGCGGCGTAGACGGTTACGTTCTTGGCGGAAGTCGGCATGGATGGGCTTTCAGCACGTTGAATGAGTGGGCGTGCACGCCGGGGCGGGCCTGTAATTGCGCCTGAAGTGTATCCGAAGCCGACCGCGGCTGTGGCACTGCGCGCGGTCGGCCTGCTGGTTCCGCTTATTTCAAGCTGCCGGCGAGAAACTGCTGCAAACGCTCGGACTTGGGCTGAGCTAACACCTCGCGCGGGCAGCCGCTTTCTTCGACAACGCCCTGATGGAGGAACAGCAATTGGTTGGACACTTCGCGGGCAAAGCCCATTTCGTGGGTCACCACCACCATGGTGCGGCCTTCCTGGGCCAGGTCCTGCATGACTTTGAGCACTTCACCAACCAGCTCTGGGTCCAGCGCCGAGGTTGGCTCGTCAAATAGCATCACCTCAGGCTCCATCGCCAGCGCGCGGGCGATGGCTACGCGCTGCTGCTCACCGCCGCTCATGTGCGCGGGGTAGGCATCCTTGCGATGGGCGACGCCGACTTTCTCCAGGTAATGCTCGGCTTTCTCCCGGGCGTCTTTCTTGCTCATGCCCAGCACATGCACCGGCGCTTCCATCACGTTGTCCAGGGCGCTCATGTGCGACCACAGGTTGAAGTGCTGAAATACCATGGCCAGGCGCGAACGCATGCGTTGCAGCTGTTTGGCATCGCTGGCTTTGAGCGCGCCGCTGGCGCGGCTCGGTTGCAGTTTCAGCTCTTCGTTATTGAGCAGGATGCGCCCGCTGTGCGGTTGCTCCAGCAGGTTGATGCAGCGCAGGAAGGTGCTCTTGCCCGAGCCGCTGGAGCCGATGATGCTGGTGACATCGCCAGCCTTGGCGGTCAGGGACACGCCCTTGAGCACTTCATGGGTGCCATAGCGTTTGTGCAGGTTGTCGATTTGCAAGGTGTACATGGCAGCGGATTCTCTTGTTGTTAGTCGGTCGTTGAAAAACTACCTGCGTTGGCAGTACTGCGTTAAAAACGGCCTCAAAATGCTCATTTACAACATGCAAACTGCGCTTTTTCGGCCGTTTCGACTTGTCTTGCCGGCCTCGACTACGTTTTTAACGGCCTTCAGTCGGTAAGCAGGCGGCCCTGGCGAATCGGGTGCGCGCCTGCGACTTTGGCCAGCCACAGGCCGGGCTGGGCATAGCGCAGGCGCTCGCGGGCGTAGAGGATTCCTGAGGTGTTGGCGTGCACCACTGAGTGCTGATCGCTCAGCGGATCGATCACCTCGAACAGTGGGTCGCCGGCAGTGACCCGCGCGCCCAGTGGTTGCAGAAAACTCACCACGCCAGGGTGCGGTGCATAGGCATACTGCGCACCGGCAAAGGGTGTGGCCTCACAACAGTTGGACGGTACGGCGGGCCAATCGCCGTCGATCAGGCCCTGGTCTGCGAGAAAGCCGAGAATGTCGCTGGCACTGTGTTGGGCCTGACCGCGTTCGGTATCGGCCATGCCGCGCAACTCGATGGTGGTGGCCATACAGGCCAGCGGAATAGGTGCCTGCGGGTAACGCTCGGCCAGGCGCAACCAGGGTACGGCGCAGGCTTCATCGAAGGTGTTGCCGCCGCTGTCTTCGGCCAGCAGAACCGCCCCGGCGCGCAGGCGGGCGGCCAATGGTTTGAGGTTTGGCCAGTGTTGCGGCAAGGCGTAGAGCAGCATGATCGACTCGAAATCACAGTGCAGGTCGAGCACTACATCGGCGTCGCAGGCCTGCTGCAGTAGCAGGCGACGTAGACCTTCCAGCTCAGATCTGGCAGGCGGCAGCGCGGCAATGGCTTCAATCATCAGGCTGCGAATCAGCGCTACGTTGGTCTGGGCATCCTCACCTAGGCAACCTTCAAGTTGCGGTTCGATCAGCTCGGCTAACGCAGGGAAGTCGCGGTTGAAGTTCTGCCCGCCGGCCAGGTCGAAACGGCCCTGGTGGGTGGCCTGAAACATCTGCCCCAAACCAATTGGGTTGGCCACTGGCACCAGTTCGATCACCCCGTTAAGGCGACCCTGTTGCTCCAGCTCTGCCAGGCGGCGCTTGAGCTCCACGGCTACACGCATCCCCGGCAGCTCATCGGCATGCAGGGATGCTTGTATATAGGCTTTGCGCGGGCCGCTGCCAAAACGAAATACCGAGAGCCGGCGTTCCGTTCCCGCCGTGCTCCAGGGCAGCTGGTGCTGAATATGTTCCATGGGCTTTCCTTAGTTCTTGCGCGGGGCCAGGTGGGCCAGCCAGCGGCCTTCGGCCCGCTTGAACAGGCGCACCAGGATAAAAGTCAGCACCAGGTAGAACAGCCCGGCGGTGATAAAGGCCTCGAACGGCATGTAGTAGCGCGAGCTGACGGTGCGCGCGGCGCCGGTGATATCGATCAGGGTGACGATCGAGGCCAGCGACGTGGTGTGCAGCATCATGATCACTTCATTGCTGTACTGCGGCAGCGCCCGGCGCAAGGCCGACGGCAGGAGGATGCGGCGGTACAGGGTGAAGCGCGACATGCCTACGGCTCTAGCGGCTTCGATCTCGCCATGGGGCGTGGCCTTAAGGCTGCCGGCGAGAATTTCCGCGCTATAGGCGCTGGTGTTGATGGCAAACGCCAGACAGGCGCAGAAGGTGGCGCTGGAGAAATACGGCCACAGCACGCTCTCCCGTACCGCCTCGAATTGCGCCAGGCCGTAATAGATGAGGAACAGCTGCACCAGCATCGGCGTACCGCGGATTACGTAGGTGTAGAGCCAGGCCGGACCGTTAAGCCAGGGCGCGCGTGAAACGCGCAGCAGCGCCAGTGGAATGGCCAGCGCCAAGCCCAACGCGAGGGCGATAAACAGCAGCTTGAAGGTCACCAGTACGCCGCTGCCATAGAGCGGCAGGCTGTCGGCAATCAATTGGAAATCGAGCACGGTAGAAGGTCTCGCTTAGAGTTCGGCCAGGCGGGCGCCCGCGGAGTAGCGTTTTTCCAGCAGGCGCAGCGCCAGCAGGGACACGGTGGTGAGCAACAGGTACAGCGCGGCAACCGCAAGAAAGAAGGTGAAGGGTTCGCGGGTAGCGTCGGCGGCGTTCTTGGCCTTGAACATCATGTCCTGCAGGCCCACAACGGAAATCAGCGCCGTGGCCTTGGTTAGCACCAACCAGTTGTTGGTGAAGCCAGGGATGGCGAAGCGAATCATCTGCGGCACCAGAATCCGCCAGAACACCTGCATGCCACTCATGCCGTAAGCCGCACCGGCTTCAGCCTGGCCTTTGGCGATGGCCATAAAGGCGCCGCGGAAGGTCTCTGAAAGGTAGGCGCCGAAGATAAAGCCCATGGTGCAAACGCCCGCGATAAACGGGTTGATGTCGATGTAATGGTGATAGCCGAGCAGCGGAGCCAGACGGTTTACCAGGTCCTGGCCGCCGTAGAAGATCAGCAGAATCAGCACCAGATCAGGAATGCCGCGAATAATCGTGGCGTAGCCTTCGCCGAGCAGGGCCAGCCATTTCAGTGGGGACAGGCGAAACGCTGCACCAACAAGGCCCAGGGCAATTGCCAGGGTCATAGAAGTCAGGGCCAGACTGAGGGTCAGCCAGGCGCCCTCGAGAATGGTCGAGCCGTAGCCGTGGAGCATGATGGGGTTCCTCACGCAGAGGCCGAATGGCCTGCGCTACAACGAGAAAAAGGTGCCTCGCACTGGAGGCACCCGGGGCGCATTAGCGGTACTTACTTACCGTAGATATCAAACTCGAAGTACTTGGCCTGCACGTCCTGATACGTGCCGTTGGCGCGGATGGCGTCAATGGCGGCACTGATGCGCGCGGCGTTTTCGCTGTCGCCTTTGCGCACTGCGATGCCGGCACCGTTACCGAAGTATTTCGGGTCGTTGAAGTCCGGGCCGACCAGGGCAAAACCCTTGCCGGCGTCAGTTTTGATAAAGCCTTCATCGATGTTGATGATGTCCGCCAGGGTGGCGTCCAGGCGACCGGAAGCCAGGTCGAGGAATGCTTCGTTCTGCGAGGCGTAACGCACAACTTCAATGCCGGCGGCTTCGAACTGGTCCGAGGCAAAGCGATCGTAGGTGGAGGCGCGCTGTACGCCGACTTTCTTGCCTTTTAGATCGACCAGCGGGTCCTTGATTTCGCTACCGGCCTTCATCGCCAGCTTGCCGGGGGTGTGGTAGTACTTTTTGCTGAAATCCACTGATTTCAGGCGGTCTTCGGTGATCGACATGGACGACAACACGGCGTCCACCTTGCGTACTTTCAGCGAAGGGATCAGGCCATCGAATTCCTGCTCGACCCACTGGCATTTGACCTTCATTTCCGCGCACAAGGCGTTGCCGATGTCGTAGTCAAAGCCGCTGATCTTGCCGTCTGGGGTTTTGAAGGCGAAGGGCGGGTAGGCGGCCTCGATACCGATGCGCAGGTTGTCCTGGCTGGCGAAGCTGAATGTGCTGGCGGCGCTGAGCGCCAGAGCGCCGAGAAGTGCGATCTTGTTCATCTTATTGACTCCTTGATGGGGCGGTTTTGGATTGCGCTGATCGTCATGCCTGGGCCTGTGATCAGCAGGTACTGCCTGTAGTAATCGCCCCGCCAAATGGCGTGGCATACAACCTGAAATCTTGTGGGCTTCTGTGCGTTTCGGCCGGGCTATGTAGGCCAGGTCTGGGGTTCGAGTACGAATATTTGTGACATGTTTATTTTCATAAAGCTACTTATTAGAAATATTTGTGTCAAATGCGTTCTGTCGGATAAATGGTTCAAGCCGCTCTAGCGCGGTGGATAGCTGTTGATGAAGTTTTTTTTGGCGTCGTTGGAACAGCTAAATGCCGCCGCCAAAGGCTTGATCGGATTTGACTGTTGGTATATAAAATTTCACAAAGCGAGATTGTGAAAATTTAAATTCACAGCCGAAAAGCCAGGGCTGGCACGGTGTTTTACCTGCTGCAGGGAGGCGCTGACGGGACCGGAACGCCGGCTCGTACGAGTTCTCATAACAAGAGCAATAACAATGAAAAAGCAGCTGAACAAGCGCGTGGCGGTGGCCGCCTTGATCCTTTCCTGTGCCAGCTCTGCAGCCCTGGCTGAAGGTCATTTACTGGCCGTCGGCGGCATGTTGCGTGCGAGCAACTCGCCGGTGTATGCCAAGTTCATCGAGCTGGCAGGCGGGCAGAAAGAGGCGCGCATCGTGATCATGCCAACCGCCAGCGGTAGCCAGGGTTCGAGCAAGCGCTTTATGAGTGAGCTGGTGGCGCTGGGCATCCCGGCCGAGCGCATCAGCATCGTCGGCATCGACAAGAGCAACTACCAAACAACCATGAATGATGCTGCCGTGGTCAATCCACTGGGCGAGGCCAGCGCGGTGTGGTTTGTTGGTGGCGATCAGGCGCGTATCGCCCGCGCGCTGTTCAATGCCGATGGCAGCCCATCACTGCTGATGCAGGCAGTGCGCAAGGTGTATGACAAAGGCGGCGTGGTCGCCGGTACCAGCGCCGGTGCCAGCATCCTCGGTGCGCAGATGCCCACCGCCTATGGCGTGGTCATGGACACCCTGGACTTCGGCGTGGCCAGCAAGGCTGACCAACGTGGCGCTGCGGTGCTAAAAGGTTCTGGCCTGTTCAGCGGCGGGATCATTGATCAACACCTCGACCAGATAGAGGAAACCAGTACCGGCCGCGCCGCGCGCATGGCTGCCTACCTGGCCGGTCAACCGGTGAGCAAGGGCTTTGGACTGGATACCAACACGGCCATGTGGGTAAACCCCGAGGGCCAGGTGCAGGTGCTTGGCGAGGGCTACCTGACCGTGATGGATGCCAGCCAGGCGGAGAAAAAAACCGGTGTGTACGGCACCCAGTTGAGCAATGTACGCCTGGCCATGCTCGGTAACGGCGACCGCTATGACCTGACCAGCGGCAAGGTGCAGCCGGCTGAAGGTAAAGCCGCCATCGAAGCTGGCAATGAATACCTGGTGGGCAACCAGCTGATCACCGACCTGTCTGCCGTCTCGGCGATTGGCCGGGCGGTGCTCTATGGCCTGGCGGACAACACGGCGATGCGTCAGGTCGGCCTGATGACCCGCTACAACCCGCTCAACGGCTACCACTACGGTTACCGCTTCGAGTTCAGCAAAACCGCCGATTTCAGTGCCCACAGCCAGTTCTACGATTCGCTGACCAACTACAGCGTTAACGGTGTGCGCCTGGATATTCGCCCGGTCAACGCCAACCTCGGCGACCCGGCGAGCAGCGCCCCTAAAGATGCTGGCAATGGCGCAGCGGGCGATGCGATTCGCGCCGTGAGCTTCCGCGGCCTGATGACCCTAAATGGGCAGAACGCCTTCGAGCCGCAACGGCCGATCAGTCGTCTGGAGCTGGCTAATGCTCTGCAGATGACCCTGGCTGCCGAGCCCAAGCTGGACGCGCTGCCCAAGCTCACAGACATCGGCGCAGCTGATCCGATGCGCGATCAGCTCAATGTGGTGCTTTCCAATGGCTGGATGACCAGCGCTGAGGTGTTTGCCGGCAGTCAGCCGGTCACCCGCAAGGAGTGGGCGCTGGCCTGCAAGTCACTGGTCGAGCGCTATCAAGGCATCAGCCTGGCAAAAACCGCCGCGCTGACGGACCTCGCTGGCGTCGATAAAGCCTATGCCGACGCTGCCAGCCTGACGGTGGGCGAGGGCTGGTTGCAGGCCAAGAAGGGGCGCTTCAACCCGGATGCTCCGGTCAACCGTGCCGAAGTGGCGCAGACCCTGGCCAGGGTCAGCGGCTTGCTCAAGTGATGACCTAAGTCGTTCAGCGCCGCTTTGTCCGCGGCGCTGATTCTCTAATCCGAATTCAAGCAAGAGCCCTGTATGCAAATCAGCAGGTTGGAATCGTTTGCCCTGGAAAAGCTGTTGCAGCCTCAGAGCAGCCAAGCATTAGCCGCCGCGCAGCCCACTTTGCGGGTGCTTGAGCGAGTGCAAACCGCAGCTGGCTTCTACTCGATTATCCAATTGCCGGCGAGCCTGCGGGCGCTTCAGGAAAGTACCGAGTTGGAATGGCCGTTCAAGCTCAAGCGTTTGAAAGCTACGGGTTATTTCGTTTGCTGGGCCGAGTCGGAAACGACCCTGTGTCTGGAGGCTGTGATCAGCAAGGGCGTGTGCCCGCCCGAACTGTCGCTGGAGCAGTTTGCTTAGCGCCAGTGCTGCAAGCAATGCGTCGCTACCTGCGACGGATTTTCGAGATGTTCAATAAAAAAACCAATGGAGTAAGCCATGAACGTTGTAAAACTGAGTCTGATCGCCCTGGCAGTTGCCGCGGCCAGCTCGCAACTGGCAGTCGCCGGTGATCAGCAAGAGTCTAAGGGCTTTATCGAAGACAGCACGCTGAACCTGCTCAATCGCAATTTCTGGATGCACCGCGATTTCCGCAACTCCACGCGCAATATCCGCGATGAGTGGGCTCACGGTATCCAGGCGCATTACGTGTCCGGGTTTACCCAGGGCACCGTCGGCTTCGGTGTCGATGCCCATGGTTATGGCGGCATCAAGCTTGATGGCGGACGCGGCAGCGTGGGCAACGGCATCATGCCGGTGGACGGCGATGGCCGTATCGAAGACAACACCGGCGAGCTGGGCGGTGCGGTCAAGCTGCGGGTTTCCTCTACTGTGTTGAAGTTCGGTGAGCAACGCCCCACTGCACCGGTTTTCGCCACTGGCGACTCGCGCCTGCTGCCGGAGACCGCAACGGGCTTCCAGTTGTCGAGCAGTGAGTTCGATGCACTCTCCCTCGAGGCGGGCCATTTCACCGCGATCAATCGTCGTAACTCGAGCAACTCCGATGGCGCGCTGACCAGCGAATACGCAGAAGTTGAAGCACGCAGCGTCGATTTCGTCGGCGGTACCTACAACTTCACCGACAACCTCAGTGTGGCGCTCTACGGCAGCGAGGCCGAAGACATCTGGCGTCAGTACTTCGCCAACGTCTACTACACCATTCCGCTGGCCGACGATCAGTCGTTGAACTTTGATCTGGTGGCCTACAAGACCGATGACCAGGGTGATGCCCTGGCCGGTGAGCTGGATACCCTGACCTACTCGCTGAAAGCCGCCTACAGCTTCGGTGCGCACAAGCTCAGCCTGGCCTACCAGAAAGTTAATGGTGATGAGTTCTTTGACTACATCGGTGGCGACTCAATCTGGCTGTCCAACTCCGTGCAGTATTCCGACTTCAACGCCCCCAACGAGCGTTCTTATCAGGTGCGTTACGACCTGAATATGGCGACTTTTGGCGTGCCGGGCCTGAGCTTTATGGCGCGCTACATCACGGGTGATCAGATTGATGGCACCAAGGCCGATCCGAATGGTTCCTTCGCCGGTTGGGCGGGCGATGACGAGAAGCATTGGGAGCGTGATCTGGAGGCCAAGTACGTGGTGCAGTCCGGTGCTGCCAAGGATCTGTCCCTGCGCCTACGTCAGGCCACACACCGCTCCACCGCGTTCGACAACGATCTGGATGAAGTGCGTCTGATCGTCGAGTACCCGCTGAGCATTCTGTAAGGCAATCGCGGGCCGCTCATGCTGGTGAAGTGGCCGGTTGTTTATTCAAGGTCAGCTCCCATTGCTCCTTTGGCCTTAAGGCGCCCTGTGCGGCGCCTGTTTTCTTGGCTTGGAGCCTGGCCTCTGACCCCGGCTGTGTGTCTGACAGCGCTTGCAAGGGGCACCGAAATGCTACGAGCAACCTTATTAATGCTGGGCTTGATGCTGCTGAACAGCGTTCAGGCGCAGCCTCTGCGTATCGCCATGGAAGGGCAGTTTCCGCCTTTCGAGGAGGTCGATGCGAGCGGTCAATTGCGTGGCTTCAATGTCGACATTGCCCAGGCCCTGTGTCAGGCCATGGCGGCGGATTGTCAATTGGTCAGGTTTGCCTGGGACGATTTGATTCCGGCGCTCAACGAGCAGCGTGCGGACCTGATTCTGGCGTCCATGTCGATTACTGCGCAGCGCGCCGAACTGGTCGATTTTACCGCCAAATATGCGCAAACCCCGGCGTTCTTCTTCGCCCGCAAGGGCCTGGTCAACGAAGTGATCATTACGCCGCGGCGCATCCTCGGCAAACGTATCGGCGTGCAGCGCGATACCACGTACGACCGCTTTCTCACCGATAAATACCAGCAGCACACTGAGGTGCAACGCTTCGAATCCGCCGAAGGCATGTACCAGGCGCTGGCCGAAGCGCGCGTCGACCTGGTGCTGGATGACGCTGTATCCGGTTATTTCGGCTTTCTGGAAACGGACAAAGGCCAGGGCTTTGAGCAGGTCGGCAATAAGGTTGTGGCGCCCAAACACTTTGGCAAAGGCCAGGGTATCGCCGTGCGTAAGGGGGATCAGGTGCTGCGTGAGCGCCTTGATAAAGCGCTCAGCATCATTCTCAGCAACGGCGTCTACAAGCGTATCGAGAAGCAGTATTTCAAACAGTTCACGGTGTATTAGCCGGAGGAGTCAGCCAACCAGAGAGCCACGCGGCGTTATCTACAGCAGTTCCCGTTTTACAACATCCACAAAAATCGTGCGCCAAGCGCACATCGGAGAACTCGAACCATGATCAAGTCATTTATGCGGTGCAGCGCCTTGCTGCTCGCCCTTCTACCCGTTACAGGTTACAGCGCCGGTCCGTTGATATTGATTGGCGGCGGCCTCAAGGATGACAACGCGGCAATCTATCAGCGCCTGATCCAGGTGGCCGGTGGCAGCGGCCAGGCGCGGATCGGTGTAATCACCGCGGCCTCAATCCCAGAAAGCGCTGATCCGGGTGCCGGCACGGCCAGTGCCGCCAACTCGAAAGCCAATGGCGAGTTTTATGCCCAATTGCTGAAAACTTACGGGGCTGTCGATGCGCAATGGATTCCCATCGATCTGGACAAGATCAGCAACAACAGCAATCCGCAGGTGGTTGCGCAGATCAACAGCATGACCGGCTTCTTTTTCGGCGGTGGCGACCAGTCGCGCTTGACCCAGACCCTGCAAACTGCGACCCGTGCCGACAGCCCGGCATTGGCAGCCATTCGTGCGCGGCACAACGCCGGCGCGGTCTTGGCGGGCACCAGTGCTGGTACCGCGATCATGGTGCAGGGGCCGATGGTCACCGGCGGCGAAAGCTATGACGGCCTGCGTTATGGCGTGTACACCTCGCCAGGTGGCGATGACCTGTCCTACGACATGCAGGGCGGTTTTGGCTTCTTTAGTTATGGCTTGCTCGATACCCACTTCAGCGAGCGCGGCCGTCAGGGTCGTATCGTGCGCCTGGCGGATCACACCCAGGTGCCGTTCGCCTTTGGTGTTGATGAGAACACCGCGCTGCTGGTGCAGAACAACCCAAGCCTGGGTCAGGTGGAGATGGAAGTCATTGGGGAAAGCGGCGTATTTATCTTCGACCTGCGCAACAAGGAGCGCGGCACCGGCAGCAGCTACGCCTTATATGACGTACTCGGCAGCTACCTTACGGCGGGCGATCGCTACCGTCCGGTCACTGGCCAATTTGTGATCGCTAGCGGCAAGACCAGCCTGCGCGGGCGTGAGCGTTACAGCTCGGCGATGACCGCCACCACCGATATTTTCAGCAGCCCAAACAACAGTGGTGCTAATGGTCGGCGCAAACCGCGCGAGTTCGTCAAAGTCAGTGCGGATCTGTTCGACAGCCGCGTGACCAGCACCCTGGGGCGTACGTATGAAACCAATCCTCGCTTTCGCGTCGATCTGTTCAAAAGCAGCCAGTTCGATAGCCACGGTTACCAGGGCACTGTCGGTGGTAAGAGCATGCTGTCCTACCTGCGTTTGCTGATGGATTTCCGCCCTAACTGAGGTGCTCATGCCTGCGCCTGATTGATGCAGGCCTGCTAGGCCCAGCCTTACTGGGCCACGGCAACTGCCCCGTGCCACTTTTGCCAAAAAGTGGCACGGGATTTTCTGCTTTTATGGGGGCTAGTGCTCATCAGACCCGCAGATTAACCATCCCTGTCGAGTGGCGGATTATTACCAGTGCGTGAGTCAGAGCTCTTCGCTGAGCGGTTCCAAGCTTTGCAGCTCAACCAGCTCCAAGCTATTGCCCAGCTCGGCTGGTGTGCCAGCCAGTTCGCCGAGCAGCGCCCACTGTTGATCCAGTTCGGAGCTGATTGCCAGCATGCGTTCGATCATCTTGTGTGCAGTTGCATGCACGCTGCTGTCTTGTGCATTGAGCAGCTCGAACGACATGGCGGTGATGGCGGCAGTCAGGTGGGTAAGGCTGCGCGTGGACAGGTTGAGTAGCTCGGTTAATTGCGCTTCCTTGGCAGTCATAGCCAGATCTCCTTATGAACCCTGCCCAGAGCTTAGCCTGATACGGGCTTGAGCGGCTATTCCCTCTATCGGGCCAGTTGTGCCACCTGGCCTGTGCGGCGGCATTGCGGTGTGGGTGTGCGCTGCCTGTATCTGGTTGCGCTGGCCGGTGGGTGTACGCCGTCGGCGGTTGCGCGTAAAGCGGGTTGTTGTGCTTTGCTTGGGTAAGGCGTTTACCGCGTCTGGGTGCAACTTGGTAGCGTGATATGGGTTGTACCTATTGTCGGAAGATCGAGACTATTTTTAAACGAGCGTTTTTCTTGTGTGCCGCGAAATTTCCATATGAGCCGCACCAGGCTTGGGCTCTTGCCAGAAAATAGCTGGGCTGTGCGCTGTCGAGGAATGTGTTGCTTAGGGATTATGTTTGGTTGCACCTAGTTGCACCTTATATGGTCGCGGGTTTAATCTCTCGCCAGTTTTTGCCGTGCTCCAGCCCCTATAGGACAAACCAATGGCCACCACCACCCTTGGCGTAAAGCTCGATGATGCAACCCGTGATCGCCTCAAGCAGGCAGCGCAGTCAATTGACCGCACGCCGCATTGGCTGATCAAACAGGCCATCTTCAATTACCTGGAGCAGGTCGAGGGTGGTTTGACCCCGGCCGAGCATTCCGGTTTGGCGGCGGTTGCCGGTGAAGAACCGGTTGAGTCGCTCAGCGAGCAGGGCTTGCAGGTGTTCCTCGATTTTGCCGAAAGCATCCTTCCGCAATCGGTACTGCGTGCGGCCATTACCGGGGCTTATCGCCGTCCGGAAACCGAAGCGGTGCCGATGTTGCTGGAGCAGGCGCGCCTGCCCAAGGACATGGCCGAGGCCAGCAATACGCTGGCCATGCGCATTGCCGAGAAGCTGCGCAGCCAGAAAAACGCCGGCGGCCGTCAGGGCCTGGTGCAGGGTTTGCTGCAGGAGTTCTCGCTGTCGTCGCAGGAAGGTGTGGCGCTGATGTGCCTGGCCGAAGCACTGCTGCGTATTCCGGACAAGGCCACCCGTGACGCGTTGATCCGCGACAAGATCAGTAACGGCAACTGGAGCCAGCACCTGGGCAACAGTCCGTCGATGTTCGTCAACGCCGCATCCTGGGGCCTGTTGATCACCGGGAAGCTGGTGTCCACGCACAACGAAGCCGGCCTGGTCACCTCGCTTAATCGCATTATCGGCAAAGGCGGCGAGCCGCTGATCCGCAAGGGCGTGGACATGTCCATGCGCCTGATGGGCGAGCAGTTTGTCACTGGCGAAACCATCGCCGAAGCCTTGGCTAATGCCGCCACTATGGAAAGCAAAGGCTTCCGTTACTCCTATGACATGCTCGGCGAAGCCGCGCTGACGGCTGAAGACGCCAAGCACTACCTGGCCTCTTACGAGCAGGCCATTCATGCCATTGGTAAGGCCTCTCACGGCCGTGGTATTTACGAAGGCCCGGGCATCTCGATCAAGCTGTCGGCCCTGCACCCACGCTACAGCCGCGCCCAGTACGAGCGCGTGATGGAGGAGCTGTACCCGATCCTCCTTAATCTGACCAAGCTGGCCAAGCACTACGACATCGGCCTGAATATCGACGCCGAAGAAGCCGACCGTCTGGAAATCTCCCTCGATCTGCTTGAGCGTCTGTGCTTTGACCCGGCGCTGACCGGTTGGAACGGTATCGGCTTTGTTATCCAGGCTTACCAGAAGCGTTGCCCCTATGTGATCGACTACGTCATCGACCTGGCCAAGCGCAGCCGTCACCGTCTGATGATCCGCCTGGTTAAAGGCGCGTACTGGGACAGCGAGATCAAACTGGCCCAGGTCAATGGTCTGGAAGGCTATCCGGTATTCACCCGTAAGCCGTACACCGATATTTCCTACATTGCCTGCGCGCGCAAACTGCTGGGCGTGCCGGAAGCGATCTACCCGCAGTTCGCCACTCACAACGCCCACTCGTTGTCGGCGATCTATCAATTGGCCGGGCAGAACTACTACCCCGGTCAGTACGAGTTCCAGTGCCTGCATGGCATGGGTGAGCCGCTGTATGAGCAGGTCGTGGGCAAAATTGCTGACGGCAAGCTCAACCGTCCGTGCCGTATTTATGCCCCGGTGGGCAGCCATGAAACGTTGTTGGCCTACCTGGTGCGCCGCCTGCTGGAAAACGGTGCCAACACCTCATTCGTTAACCGGATTGCCGACCACAGCATTTCGATCAAAGAGCTGGTGCTCGACCCGGTTGTGCAGATCGAGCAGATGGCCGCGCAGGAAGGTGGCCTTGGTTTACCGCACCCGCGTATCGCGCTGCCGTGCGCTCTGTATGGCGAGACCCGGAAGAACTCCGAAGGCATCGACCTGGCCAACGAACACCGCTTAGGTTCGCTGTCTTCGGCGCTGCTGAGCAGCACTAACAACGCTTACAAGGCCATGCCGCTGCTTGGGTGTGACACCCCAGAGCTGAGCGAGGCGCAGCCAGTGCGCAACCCGGCGGACCACCGCGACATCGTCGGCCACGTGTATGAAGCCAGTGAGCAGGATGTAAAAAATGCCGTTCTGTGTGCGGTGTCCAGTGGGCAAATCTGGCAATCCACCCTGCCGGCTGAGCGCGCCGCTGTTCTGGATCGTGCAGCGGATCAGATGGAAGCAGAAACCCAGCAACTAATGGGTTTGTTGGTGCGCGAGTCGGGTAAAACCTTTGCCAATGCCATTGCCGAAGTACGTGAGGCAGTGGACTTCCTGCGCTACTACGCCGCGCAGGCGCGCAATCATTTCAGTAATGACAGCCATCGTCCGCTGGGTCCGGTGGTGTGTATCAGCCCGTGGAACTTCCCGCTGGCCATCTTCAGCGGGCAAGTGGCAGCCGCGTTGGCAGCCGGTAATACCGTGCTGGCTAAACCGGCCGAACAAACCCCGCTGATCGCCGCACAAGCGGTGCGCATCCTGCTGGAGGCCGGTGTACCGGCCGGTGCCGTGCAGCTGCTGCCGGGTCGCGGCGAAACCGTCGGTGCTGGCTTGATCGGCAACGAACGCGTGCGTGGGGTGATGTTTACCGGCTCCACCGAAGTGGCCGGGATCATTCAGCGCAACCTGGCCGGTCGCCTGGATGCACATGGCCGCACGTTGCCGCTGATCGCCGAAACCGGCGGCCTCAACAGCATGATCGTTGACTCGTCGGCATTGACCGAGCAGGTGGTGGTTGATGTGGTCGCCTCGGCCTTCGACAGCGCCGGCCAGCGTTGCTCGGCGCTGCGCGTACTGTGCGTGCAGGCAGACGTGGCGGATCGGGTGATCAACATGCTCAAGGGCGCCATGGCCGAATACAGCCTGGGTAACCCGGAGCGTTTGAGCACGGACATCGGCCCGGTGATCGACGCCGAAGCCAAGGACAACATCGATCAGCACATCGCGAAAATGCGCGACAAGGGTCGCAAGATTTTCCAGGCAGCGCGTAGCAATGGCGATGACCTCAGCCGTGGCACCTTCGTCACGCCAACGCTGATCGAACTGGACAGCTTCGACGAGATGCAGCGTGAGATCTTTGGCCCGGTGCTGCACGTGGTGCGCTATGCCCGCGCTGATCTGGGCAAGCTGCTGCAACAGATCAACGACAGTGGTTACGGCCTGACGTTGGGCGTGCACACACGTATCGATGAAACCATCGCCCAGGTGGTTAACAGCGCCAAAGTCGGCAACCTCTACGTCAACCGCAACATGGTCGGCGCAGTAGTCGGCGTGCAGCCGTTTGGTGGCGAAGGCCTCTCCGGCACCGGCCCGAAAGCCGGCGGCCCGCTGTATATGTACCGTTTGCTGGCGACCCGTCCGCAGGACGCCGTGGCCAAGCAGCTGCAGCAGGAAAGTGGCGAGATTACCCGTCCAGCCGAGCAGGCCAAGGTGATTCAGGCCCTGCAGGAGTGGGCAGCCAAGCATGAGCCGAGTCTGTCCGCGCTGAGTGCGCAATATGTTGAGTTGGCGCAGAGCGGCACCGTGCAGATGCTTACCGGCCCAACCGGTGAGCGCAACAGCTACAGCCTGCTGCCACGTGAGCATGTGCTGTGCCTGGCTGATGACCGTAGCGATTTGCTGGTGCAGCTGGCAGCGGCCCTGGCCGTGGGTTGCCACGTGCTGTGGCAGGAAGGCGAGCTGACCCGCGAGCTGTTTGCTGCACTGCCCAAGGCGGTGCAGCAGCGCATCACGCTGCTCACCCAGTGGAGCGAAAGTGACAGCAGCTTCGATGCCATCTTGCACCACGGCGATTCCGATCAGCTGCGCGAAGTCTGCCAGTTGGCCGCTCAACGCCCTGGCGCAATTATCGGTGTGCACGGTCTGCACAAAGGCGAAACGGATATTCCCCTGGAGCGTCTGCTGATCGAACACGCCCTGAGCATCAACACCGCAGCGGCCGGCGGTAACGCCAGCCTGATGACCATCGGTTAACAGGCCGTTGAAAAACTACCTACGTTGCCATCGCGGCGTTAAAAACAGGCTCAAAATGCTCATTTACAGCTCGTAAACTCCGCTTTTTCGCCGTTTTGACCAGCCGGAGGCTGTTACTAACGTTGCGCCTTGCGCTGGCTGCCTCGCCTACGTTTTTCAACAGCCTGGGGACAATTTTTACCGAGCATGCTGCCCCGACTGGCTTTAAACCCGTCGGGGTGGATGGCAACACCGGCTTACCGCCACCCCCAGACACCTTGCCCAGGTGTTTGATGCTGCACTGCAGCGCCCGTCGTACATCCGGCAACGGAGGGCTACCCGCCCAGTACGATGCGTTTCTTCCCTTCTGGCATTTCGATGCACTGCGCTCGCCTACCCGGCGGGCGCTGCAACGGAGCTACCCGCTCCGTTGCGCATCGCCCGCCTGTCGACTGTTTAGATCTAATCCCGCGTTGTTATGTGCCCCAGCTTTCACTCGACTGTGCGTAGCCGCAAGACGCTCAAGTGTGTCGATAGCGCTATTTGGTTTTGCCGGCCAGCTGATTGCGCAGGGCGCGCTCGACCGCAATCTGCAGCGTGTATGCAGGTGCTTCGATGGCGTCGTGGTCGCGGGTGTAGCGGCGGGTAAATTCACGCACGCCCCATTGCTGGTATTGCTGCACGTGCAACAGCTCATGCGCCCAGAGCGCGACATTTTGTTGGGCGTCCTCAGCGTTGCGAAAGACGATGATGTCGATCAGCGTCACCGCTTGCACGTCGGGATTTTGCAGTAGGGCATTGCCGGCGTTGAGTGCCGCGCCGCTGTCGACCTTAAAGCGCGCTGAGTCGAGCACTGCTATGGCGAAATAAGCCTCCAGCTGAGCACGGATATGCAGGGGCACGGGCTCGGTTCCGTCGGCTGCTGCACGCTGACGCGCTTGCAACAAGCCCTGCTCAAGACCGGAGGCGGCGAGCTGGCTGAGGTCTTCATACAACACGTCGATGTCGGCCTGGCTGATCGGCGCACAGAAGCACGCCACGGCACAGACCTGCTGCTGCCCGCTGGGGCAGGCGAGAACCGAGGCGGCGAGGCCGAGCCCGCCAACCAGCAGGGCAACCCAGCGCAGAGGGTGACGCAAAAACACTGCAGGCAAGGACGTCTCCCTCAAACAAGAACAGCCGACGCAGTATGCGTCAGTGTCGTGTGGCAGTCGGACAGTGGCCGTTGCGTTTGGTTGCAGCGTGCGCTGGCGGCTACACCCGCACCCAGCGCTGCCGAGTCCAGCTGCTTAGTGCGTCGACGCCGAATACCAGCAGCAACATGGCGATGATCACCGTGCTGGCCTGGGCTTCCTGAAACAGGCTAAGGCTGACGTAGAGCATCTGCCCCAGGCCGCCGGCCCCGACGAAGCCGAGTACGCTGGCCATGCGGATATTGTTTTCCCAGCGGTACAGGCAGTAGGCCAACAGCTGTGGCCACAGGTTGGGCAGGGTGCCGTAGCAGAATGCGGCGACCTGGCTGCCGCCCTGTAAACGAATCGCCTCAGCCGGTGCGGTGGGGGTATTTTCCAGCGCTTCGGCAAACAGCCGGCCGAGCACGCCAGCGGTGTGCAGGGCCAGAGCCAAGGTGCCGGCGTTAGGGCCGAGACCGGCGGCGAGCACCATCAGTGCGGCCCAGACTAATTCTGGAATCGCGCGTAAGGCATTCAGGAGCAGGCGCGCGAGGCTTTGCAGTGGCCAGCCGAAGCGCCCGGCGGCGGGCAAGGCCAGTAGCAAACCGAACACGGCCGCCAGCAAGGTGCCGAGGGCCGACATGGCGAGGGTTTCCAGCGCGCCACGGCCGATGGTTGTCAGGTGCTTGGTGCTCAGGTCGGGCTCAAGAAAGCGCTGCACATACGCGCCCATCTGCCGCAGGCTGTCAGCACTGCTAAGTGCGCCCAGGTCAAGGCTCAGGTAGGCGAACGAGGCGAGCACGGCCGCGCCGATGCCCAGCAGCAGTAGCACGTTGGTCAGTCGGTTCATAGCAGCCGCCCACGCAGCAAGCGGCTGAGCTGGTCGGCCAGCAATACCAGCAGCACAAAGGTCAGCAACATGCTGGCCACTTCGCCACCAGCAAACATGCGCAGTGACAGGTCAATCTGCTGCCCCAGGCCACCGGCGCCGACGAAGCCCATCACCACTGAGGCGCGGATTGCGCACTCCCAGCGGTATACGGTGTAGGAGGTCAGCTCCGCCGCCGCATTGGGCAGAATGCCGTAGGTAAACGCGGCCAGCCGGCCACTGCCGGCCTGAAGCAGAGCGTGCATGGGGCGCTGGTCAACTGACTCGTAAATCTCCGCATAAACCTTGCCGAGCATGCCGCTGTAGGTGATGGCGATGGCCAATACCCCGGCAGTGGGGCCGAGGCCGACGGCGCGCACGAACAATAAGGCCCAGACGATCTCCGGCACGCTGCGCAGGAAGATCAGCAGGCCGCGCACCGGCCAGCGCAACAACTGCGCAAGCGGCTTGGGCCGCCCACTGCGGGAGGCAGCGGACAGCGACAGCGCGCGGCTGGCCAGCAGGCTGGCCGGAATTGCCAGCAGCAGGGCTAGGGCCATACCCGCAGTGGCGATGGCCAGGGTCTGCAGGGTGGCGTGCAGCAACAGTTCGAGGAATTCATCGCTGTGCGCTGGCGGCCAAAACGCGGCTACAAAGCGGCCCATCTCGCTCTGGCTGTCAGTTTGCAGCAGCACGCCGAGGTCCAGCTCGCTGAGCTGGATACCCGGCCACAGCAGGGCCAGCGCCAGTAGCGTCAATAACAGCCGAGGCAGGGCGGCCGGGTCGCGGTTGGCGCGGTTTAGCATCGCGGGATCTGCAGGCTCAGGCTGACGGCGGGTACGGTTGGTGAGAGCAATTTCTCGTTGGCGTAGAGCGCATCAAGCTGCGTGTGGTCAACCTCAGCCGCTGGGCGGTCGAACAGAATCTGCCCATCGCGCAGGCCGATAATTCGTGGGAAGTGCGCCAGGGCCAGCTCCACTGCATGCAGGCTGGCAACCAGGGTTACGCCTCCGGCTTCGGCATGCTGACAGAGCACGCTCAGGGTGTGCTCAGCCAGCACTGGGTCCATGGCCGATACGGGCTCATCGGCCAGCAGCAGCTCAGGCGCCTGGTACAGCACGCGGGCGATGCCAACGCGCTGCAACTGACCACCTGAGAGTTGTTGGCACTGGGCGAACAGCTTGTCAGCCAGGTCCAGCTTGGCCAGCTCGCGGCGTGCGCCAGGGATATCCAGTGGGTGCAGCAGGTTGAGCAGGCTTTTGACCAAGTGCCACTGGCCGAGTTTGCCGGCCAGCACAGCGGTGATCACCCGTTGCCGTGCTGGTAGCGGCGGCGCTTGATGCACCAGGCCTATACGCGCGCGCAGGCGCTGACGTTGGCGCGCCGAGAGTTGCCAGGGCTGTTCGTTGAACACCTGTAACTCGCCACTGCTCGGTTGCAGAGCCGTGGCGAGCAGGTTGAGCAGGCTCGACTTACCGGCCCCAGACGGGCCGATGATCGCGACCCGCTCACCGGCGCTGATTGTCAGGCTTACGCCGCGCAGAGCGTGCACGCCGTTACCGTGCTGCAGAGTCGCCTGGTGCAGGCGCAGGCTCATTTCAGCAGGTCGGCAGCGCGGGCAGCGTCCTCGATACCTTGGTAGTTCTCAGGCTTGGTTTCGATAAAGCGGCTGGCGGCCTGCAGGTCGAGGATTGCCTTGTGCTCAGGGTTTGCCGGGTCGAGGGCGAGGAAGGCCTTCTTGATTTTCTCAGCCAGCACGGGATCAAGGGTGCCACGCACGGTCCAGTTGTAATCGAAGTAGGGCGGGGTGGTGGCGAAGACGTTGACCTTGTTGGTGTCGATCTTGCCAGCGGCGACCAGTTTGTCCCACACACTGGCGTTGAGTACGCCAGCGTCAACCTTGCCAGCCTGGACCCAGGCGGCAGTGGCGTCGTGCGCACCGGAGTAGCCGATGCGGCTGAAATAGTCTTCCGGCTTGATCCCGTCCTGGGTCATGAAGAAGCGCGGCATCAGGCTGCCGGAGGTGGATGACACCGAGCCGAAGGCGAAGGTCTTGCCCTTGAGGTCGGCCAGGGATTTCACGTCAGGGTTGGCCGTGATGAATTTGCTGGTGAACTGCGCATCTTGCTCGCGCTGCACCAATGGGATGGCATTACCCGTCTTCAGGCGCACTTGAACGAAGGTGAAACCGCCGAGCCAGGCCAAGTCGAGGCGGTCGGTGGCCAGCGCTTCGACCACGGCTGGATAATCGGCGACTGGGACGAACTCGACCTTCATGCCCAGTTGCTGTTCCAGGTAGGCACCCAGCGGCTTGAATTTACGCAGCAGTTCGGTGGGGGCTTCGTCGGGGATGGCGCTGACTTTCAGCACATCAGCGGCGTGGGACAAGGTGGCGGACAAGGATAGGGCAACGCCAGCGGCGAGCGCCAAGGTACGTTTGAGCATGAAGATTCTCCGGTTCAATAGCGGAAAAGGTTCGAAGAGGCAGGTCGCAACATGCGCACTGCGCGTAGTCAGGGTAAAAGACGTGGCGCGATTATATGGGGCACTGCAGCAAAGGCCAGCTTTGCTCGCAGATCGTTGAAAAACTACCTGCGTTGGCAATCCTGCGTTAAAAACGGCCTCGGCAAGCCGCTTGCGGCTAACGCGCTTCAGCGCGACCCGAAGGGCGAGTGGACCGAGTACTGCTCATTTACAGCTCGTAAACTCGACTCTGGCATCCTGCTTCGTTCTACCTCCTGCATCCATGCAGTCGTCCGCGCCTCGGCCGTTTTTGCCTTGTCTTGCCTGCCTCGCCTACGTTTTTCATTCGCCTGCTAGAATCCGCGCCTGTTTTTTGATTTGCCGAGAGCCTGACCGATGAGCGAGCCGATTCGCCTGACCCAGTACAGCCATGGCGCTGGTTGTGGCTGCAAGATTTCCCCCAAGGTGCTGGATGTGATTCTTGCCGGTAGCGGCGCACAGAACCTCGACCCTAAGCTGTGGGTGGGCAATGCCTCACGTGACGATGCGGCGGTGTATGCCCTCGATGATGAGCGTGGGGTGGTTTCGACCACGGACTTCTTTATGCCGATTGTCGATGATCCCTATGACTTCGGCCGCATTGCCGCCACCAATGCCATCAGCGACATCTACGCTATGGGCGGCGACCCGCTGATGGCCATCGCCATCCTCGGCTGGCCGGTCAATCTGTTGCCGCCGGAAGTCGCTCGCGAAGTGATTCGCGGCGGCCGCGCAATCTGTGATGAAGCCGGCATTCCGCTGGCAGGCGGTCACTCCATCGACGCCCCAGAGCCAATTTTTGGCCTGGCCGTGACGGGTGTGGTGAACAAGCGCCACATGAAGCGCAATGACACGGCCACGCTTGGCTGTCAGCTGTACCTCTCCAAACCGCTGGGCATCGGCATCCTCACAACTGCCGAGAAAAAGTCCAAATTGCGTACCGAAGACGTCGGCCTGGCGCGCGACTGGATGTGCACCCTGAACAAACCCGGTTCGCGCTTCGGCAAGTTGGCAGGGGTCACGGCGATGACCGACGTGACCGGCTTTGGCCTGCTCGGCCACCTGGTGGAGATGGCTGACGGCTCAAACCTCACCGCGCAACTCGACTACGCTGCCGTACCGCGCCTGCCGGGGGTCGACTATTACCTGGCCGAAGGCTGCGTGCCGGGCGGCACCCTGCGTAATTACGACAGTTATGGCGAGAAGATCGCGCCGATTACCGAGGCGCAACGCGATCTGCTGTGCGACCCGCAAACCAGCGGCGGTCTGCTGATCGCGGTGACGCCTGAAGGTGAAGCGGAGTTCCTCGCCGTAGCGGCTGAGCTGGGCCTGAACCTGGCGCCCATCGGCCGTCTGGTGGAGCGACAGGCATACGCGGTAGAGGTGCTCTGATGCGCGAAAACAGCAGCAACTACCGCGAAATCTTCCTTAACGATGTACCGATGATGGACGCCCGCGCCCCGGTGGAATTCAGCAAAGGTGCCTTTCCTGGTGTGCTCAACCTGCCGCTGATGGATGACAACGAACGCCAGCGGGTCGGTACCTGTTACAAGCAACACGGCCAGGATGCCGCCATCGATCTCGGCCACCAACTGGTCAGCGGTCAGGTTAAGGCCGAACGGGTCGCGGCTTGGGCAGCGTTCGCCAAGGCCAATCCAGAAGGCTACCTGTACTGTTTTCGTGGCGGCTTGCGTTCGCAAATTACGCAACAGTGGCTGGCGGAGGCTGGTATCGATTACCCGCGGGTAATCGGCGGCTACAAAGCGATGCGCACCTTTTTGTTGGAAACCACTCAGCAAGCGATTACCGAGTGCGACTTCGTCATTCTTGGCGGCCTTACCGGCACCGGCAAAACCGACGTGCTTGTGCAACTGGATAACAGCTTGGATTTAGAAGGTCACGCCAATCACCGTGGCTCCAGCTTCGGCAAACGCGCCACGGGCCAGCCGATGCAGATCGACTTCGAAAACCGCCTGGCCATCGACCTGCTTAAGCAACGCGCCCGTGGCACCGAGCAATTTGTTCTAGAGGACGAGGGGCGCATGGTCGGCAGCTGCACCGTGCCGCTGGCGCTTTACCAAGGCATGCAGCAGTACCCGTTGGTGTGGCTGGAAGATGCCCTTGAGGACCGCGTCGAGCGCATCCTGCGCGATTACGTGGTCAACCTGTGCGCCGAATTTACTGCCTTGCACGGTGAGGAAGAGGGCTTTCGGCTCTACGCCGAACGTCTGCTGCAAAGTCTGAGCAATATCCAGAAGCGCCTGGGCGGTGAACGCTACCAGCGCTTGCTGGCCATCATGCAAGTGGCGCTGAACGAACAGCGCAGTGGCGCGGTTGAGCTGCACCGCGACTGGATCGCCGGGCTGCTGTGCGAGTATTACGACCCGATGTACGCCTATCAGCGCGACAGCAAGGCCGCGCGTATTGAGTTCGCCGGCGACCAGGCTGCGGTAATTGCCTACCTGAAGGCGCGTCAGACAAAGGCCTAAGCCGGGGGGAGGCCTGAGCCTAGGCGCTCGGCTCAGGTACTAACACGCAGAAGTGAACGGCTAACGCCAGCGCCGGCCGAGGCCGTCCTTACTTGGGACGCTTTAGTTTTGCTCTTTTGCCAGGGCGCGCTGGTAGCTGCTGATGCTTTCCAGGTTACGGATATAGCGTTCGATGTGCGGGAAGGCCTGTGCGCCTTTTAGGTTATTCAGTGCCCCCTGCACGACGAAGCCCAGCATAAAGTCCGCGCCGGTCAGGCGCTCTTCTACCAGGAAGTTCCGACCTTCAAGGTGGTTGTTGATATGGGCAAACACCTTGTTGAATTCAGTCTCCGCGTAGGCGTTTAGAAACTTCAGGTCGGTGCCTGACTGGGTTTCATACTGATTAAATATTTTCAGTAGAAAAGGCAGCATGGCAGAGCTTTCTGCAAAGTGAATCCACGTCAGGTAATCAATGTATGCAGCTGAACCTTCAGCAGGTGCCAAGTGAGGCGCCAGGCGCTTAATCAGCACTTCCACCATCGCGCCAGACTCGGCAATAACCTGCCCGTCTAGTTCAATCACCGGCGATTTGCCGAGCGGATGGATGGCCTTTAGTGAAGCGGGGGCCAAGTGGTTTTTTGCATCGCGCGTGTATTTGATTAACTCATAGGGCTCGCCGATTTCCTCCAGTAGCCAGAGGATGCGAATTGAGCGTGAGGCATTAAGGTGGTGAAGTTTGATCATCGGTGTGGCTCCGTTTGGGGCGCATCGTGCATATGGCGCGCTGATGTGTGATTGGTAATTGGCGTGTTCTGGACGGATGCTACGCGCTCAGTAGTCAACTGGTCTACTATTGAAGGGGTATGCTCGAAGCGTAGCGCTTTTTTGCGAAGTAGCCTCTGCAGTCGGCGGGTTGCATTGCGGTTTGGCCTGGGTGGCCGAGGTGGAGTGTTGATATAGTAGAGCGTTGATATTTACAGTATACGACTGGTCTAATTTATTGGTAACCTGCCCCGATGAAGCAAAACTACGATGACACGCGCCAGCATTTACTCGACACCGGCCACCGCATGATGGTGGTGAAGGGCTTCACAGGTGTGGGCCTTAACGAGATTTTGCAGGCCGCCAGCGTGCCGAAAGGCTCGTTCTACCATTACTTCAAATCCAAAGAGCAGTACGGCCAGTCCTTGCTCGAGGATTACTTTCGCACTTATCTGGCGAACATGGACGAGCGCTTCGCCGTCACGGGCAACACGGCCCGCGAACGGCTGATGGGCTATTGGCAGAAGTGGCTGGACAGCTACTGCGAGCCCTGCGATGAGCAGAAGTGCCTGGTGGTGAAGTTGAGCGCTGAGGTGGCGGATCTCTCGGAGTCCATGCGTCTCACGCTGCGCGATGGCGCAGATCAAATCATTGTGCGGATCGCTGACTGCATTGCGCAGGGCCAGCAAGACGGTTCCCTGCCGCCAGGCGATGCTTACCGCACGGCGACGGCCCTTTATCAGCTGTGGCTCGGCGCCAGCCTGCTGAGCAAGCTGCACCGTAATAGTCGGTCGCTGGAAAACGCCATGGACACGACCCAGACCATGTTGGCCTCTGACAACACCTAATGGCGAGACTGCCCACCAGTTGGTGGGCTTTTTTTATCGGTTTAATAGCCGACTGGTCTAATTTATCTGCTCCGAGACAACCATTTCTTCAACACCAGCCAGGAGTTTGCATATGCCCCAGTCAAAGCAAATCAATCGACGCGTTGTTCTGGCCTCGCGCCCGCACGGTGCGCCTGTCGAGGCGAATTTCCGCATTGAGCAAAGCCCTATTCCTGAGCCTGCAGAAGGGCAGGTGCTGCTGCGTACCGTCTACCTGTCGCTCGACCCTTACATGCGTGGCCGCATGAGTGATGCGCCGTCCTATGCGCCGCCGGTGGAAGTCGGCGGGGTGATGGTGGGTGGCACTGTATGCCGTGTGGAGGTTTCGAAAAACCCGGCCTACAAGGTCGGTGACTGGGTGCTGTCCTTTGCTGGCTGGCAGGACTATGCGTTGTCCGATGGCAGCGACCTGACCGCGCTGGGCGAGTCGCCGGCGCATCCTTCTTATGCCTTGGGCATCTTTGGTATGCCGGGCTTCACCGCGTATATGGGCTTGCTCGATATTGGCCGGCCGCAGACGGGCGAAACACTGGTGGTGGCGGCTGCTACCGGGCCAGTCGGCGCGACTGTCGGGCAGATCGGTAAAATCAAGGGCTGCCATGTGGTCGGCGTCGCCGGCGGCGCGGAAAAGTGCCGGTATGCCGTCGAGGTGCTGGGCTTTGATGCCTGCCTCGATCACCGTGCGCCGGACTTCGCCGAGCAACTGGCCAAGGCCTGCCCGGCGGGTATCGATGTCTACTTCGAGAATGTCGGTGGCAAGGTCTTCGAGGCGGTGCTGCCGCTGCTCAATACCAAGGCGCGGGTGCCGGTCTGCGGCATCGTCGCGCACTACAACGACACCGCCTTACCCAGCGGGCCAGATCGCTTGCCGTCTTTGATGGGCGCCATTCTGCGTAAGCGCATTCATGTGCAGGGTTTTATTATTTTTGATGATTACGCGCACCGCTACGACGAATTCTTTAACGAGATGTCGAGTTGGTTTGCACAAGGTCAGATCAAGTATCGCGAGGAATTAGTGAGCGGCTTGGAAGAGGCGCCTATGGCCTTTATCGGGCTTCTCGAGGGCCGTAATTTTGGCAAGTTGGTGGTTCGCGTCGGTCACGACTGATTGTCTGGCGTTGGAATGACCATGGTTCGTGCTCTGCCAGCTCAAGCTCCTTGCTGGCAGGGTTTTTTTATTTAAAAAATCCAGGCCGCTAAGTTACAGGCAATGCCTGCAGAGATTTTTATGCATACACCCAGCAAGCGCTCGCATCAAATAAACGCCATGTTCTGGCGTGTAGTGGTGGGCTGTCTGGGGTTATACCCAACACTCTTATTGGTACTGAGTGTGTTGGCCCCGCTGACCCGTGATCTGAGTTTTCCGCTAATGGTATTGGTGGAAGTGCTGGTATTGGTGCCTGTCACCCAGCTTATCTCCTTCCCACTGGCCGGGTGGCTGGTTGCCCGTTTAAGGCGGATTAATTCGTGAGGGCATGAAGCTGTTTTAGTCTGCGTCACGTAGCGCCCCCACATGATCAAAGCGATAACCAAGGTTGTCGGCATTAACACTTTAGGCAGAGGAAATAACATGCAAACGTTAATCATCAACGGACAGTCGCAGCAGGTTGACGTTGCCCCCGATATGCCTCTGCTATGGGTCCTGCGCGATGTGCTGGGCCTGACCGGAACCAAATATGGCTGTGGCATTGCCCAGTGCGGCGTGTGCACCGTGCACCTCGATGGCCAGCCGATCCGTTCATGCGTGACGCCGATTTCCGCTGTAGCGGGGCGCTCGATCACCACCATTGAGGCCATCGGCGAGACGGCCGTAGGCCAAGCCGTGCAGCAGGCCTGGCTGGCGCATGAGGTGGTGCAATGCGGTTACTGCCAATCAGGGCAGATCATGGCCGCCACGGCGCTGCTGCAGAGCCAGCCGAAGCCCGATGATCAGGCGATTGATGCCGCCATGGCGGGCAATCTGTGCCGCTGCGCCACCTACACCCGGATTCGCACGGCCATTCACAGTGTTGGCCGTGTAGAGGAGGCGTGAGATGAAAAAGCCTAACGAAATGACTGTTGATATGCCCCGTCGCCGCCTCTTGCAGGGCAGCGGTATCGCCCTCGGCGGCTTGGTGTTGAGTACCTGGCTACCGCCGTTGGTGTCTAAAAGCGCAGCCGCCGAGGCGGCGGCGACAGGTCGGCTTGGTGATCGCTCCGCTGAGGGTTACGGTGCCTTTGTCCGCGTTGGCCCCGATGGCGTGGTCACGGTGATCTCGCCGAAAATTGAAATGGGCCAGGGTGCGCAAACCGGTATTGCCATGATGGTCGCCGAGGAGCTGGAAGTGCCCCTGGATCAGGTGGTGATCCAGGAAGCGCCACCGAACTCGGCGCTGTATACCGACAGCCTGATGCAGTTTCAGGCCACCGGTGGTTCGACTTCTACTCGTGTTACCTGGGAGCCGCTGCGCCGGGCGGGCGCTACGGCGCGGATCCTGTTGATCCAGGCGGCTGCTCTGCAATGGCGCGTCGCGCCGAGCCTGTGCCATGCGCAGAACGGCCAGGTGTTTGGCCCCAATGGCCTGCAGGCGGCCTATGGCGACTTGGTCGAGGCGGCTGCGACGCTGCCATTGCCCGATGCAGTGCCGCTGAAAACCCCCGAGCAGTTCAAGTTGCTGGGCACCCCCGCGCAGCGTCTGGATACGCCCGCGAAGGTCAACGGCAAGGCGCGCTTTACCATTGACCTGCAAATCCCCGGCATGCTGGTGGCCTCCAGTATCACCTGTCCGGTGTATGGCGGGCGGCTGCTCAACGTTGATGATACTGCGGCGCGACGGGTGCCTGGGGTGCGCGACATCGTGCGCCTGGACAATGCCGTGGCCGTCACCGCGAGCAACTTCTGGGCCTGCCAGCAGGCCATCAAGGCGCTGAAAATCGAGTGGGACCTCGGCCCACATGCCGCGATTGATTCAGCGCAGTTGGACCAGGAGCTGCTCGCGGCCAGTAGCCGTGATGGCGTGGTCGCCAAGCGCACTGGCGACATTGAACAAGCCAAGCAGCAATCGGCCAGCCAGTTCGAGGCGGTTTACGAGCAGGCGCTGTTGTCGCATTCACCGCTTGAGCCCATGAGCTGCGTGGCCCATGTGCGTAAAGATGCCTGCGAGCTGTGGGTCGGCACCCAAGTGCCGGTGTTCGCCCAGCAGACGGCGGCCCAAGTTACCGGGTTGCCCGTGGAAAAAATCCAGGTGCACAACCAGCTGATCGGTGGCGCATTCGGTCGGCGTCTGGAGTTTGATTTCATCACCCAGGCAGTGGCCATCGCACGCCAGGTTGCTTACCCGATCAAGCTGATCTGGAGCCGTGAAGAGGACATGACCCACGACCTCTACCGGCCGCTTTACGCCGACCGTATGCAGGCCGCCCTCGACGAGCAGGGACGGCCGCTGGGTTGGGAGCACCGCATCGCCGGCGCCTCGATTCTCGCCCGTTATGTCGGCAGCTTGCCGCCCAATGGCGTGGATAGTGATGCCGTGGAAGTGGCGGTAGACCCCATCTACAGCCTGGCGCATTTGCAGGTTCGTTATATCCGCCAGGAACCGAGCGTTGTGCCCGTGTCCTGGTGGCGCGGCGTGGGCCCGCTGCGCGGCACCTATGCCCTGGAGTGTTTTATTGATGAGCTGGCGCACAACGCCAAGGCCGACCCGGTTGCCTACCGCCTGGAGCTGATGGCGGAGCAGCCACGCGCCCAGGCGGTGCTGCGTTTGCTGGCCGAAAAGACTGACTGGAATAAGCCGTTGCCCGCCGGGCAGGGCCGTGGTGTGGCGGTCAGTGCGGTGTTCGGCAGCTACGTGGCGACCCTGGTTGAACTGGAGATGCAGGGCGACTTGGGCGTGCGCATCAAGCGGCTGGTCAGTGTGGTGGATTGCGGCTTTGCGACTAACCCGACCTCGGTTAAGGCGCAGATCGAGGGCGGCACGCTGTTCGGCCTGTCCGCCTCGCTATTCAACGAAATCCTCATCGAAAACGGCCAGGTGCAGCAGACCAACTTCCACAACTATAGGCAGCTGCGTATCAGCGAAGCGCCGGCGGTGGAGGTGCACCTGCTGCCGAGTCTGGAAGCGCCGGGTGGCGTTGGCGAGGCCGGTACTGCGTTGATCGGTCCGGCCCTGGTCAACGCCCTGTTCGCCGCATCGGGCCAGCGCATTCGTCGCTTGCCGCTGAGCCGTTTCGGCTACTACCCGGTTTAAGGAGCACCTGATGAAATTAATAAGCAACCTACTGCTGCTCGCCAGTGCTGCTCTGCTGGCGCAAGCGGCCTATGCCCAGGACGACTCGCTGGCTAAGGGCGAATACCTGACGCGCGCCGCAAACTGCGTGGCTTGCCATACCGTGTCCGGCGGTGAACCCTTCGCCGGTGGTGTTGAGTTCAAGCTGCCGTTCGGCTCGCTGTTTTCGCCCAACATTACCCCTGACACGCAAACCGGCATCGGTGCCTGGACCGATGACGAGTTCGTCAGTGCGCTGCAGACCGGCGTTGGCCGTGATGGCAAGCACTACTACCCGGCGTTTCCCTATACCTCCTACAGCAAGATGTCGCGCGATGACATCCTCGCCATCAAGGGCTACCTCGACAGCCTGGAGCCAGTCGAGCAAGCACCGCGCGAAAACCAAATCGGCTTCCCGTTCAATCAGCGCTGGGGCATGGTTTTCTGGAATTTGCTGTTCCTTAACGATGAGCTATTTCAGGCGGACAGCCAGCGCTCTGCTGAGTGGAATCGCGGCAAATACCTCGTCGAAGGGCCGGGTCACTGCGGCGAATGCCATACACCGCGCAACCTGTTTCAGGCAGTCAGCAGCGACCGCTCGCTGGCCGGTAATCTGCTCCAGGGTTGGAACGCCTACAACATCAGTGCCGACCCCGTGCACGGCATTGGAGCCTGGCCCACGGACGTGCTTGCCGGCTATTTGAAGGATGGCGCAGCGCCAGGCCTGGGTTTGTCTTCGGGGCCCATGGCAGAGGTGGTGGAAAACAGCTTGCGCCACCTGACCGACGCTGACCGTCAGGCGATTGCGGTGTTCCTCAAGGGCTCAGCGCCGCGCAGTGAAGGCGTGCCTCGCCCGCAGCAGGTCACGCTTGCTGAACCGGGCAGCGGCAATGCACTCGGCAACAAGCTGTTCGCCGAAGCCTGCGCCAGTTGCCACCGCTGGGACGGCACGGGCAACCAGAGCCAGACGGCCATGCTGCTGGGCTTGAAGACGGTAAACGACCCTGCCGCCAGCAACTTGCTCGGCATCTTGTTGAGTGGGCACGGTGCCGCCGACGCCCCTGTGGATCGGCTTATGCCGTCGTTCGGTACCATTTACAACGACCAAGAGCTGGCCGCGCTGAGCAGCTTTATGTTGCAGCGTTTTGGCGAGAGTGATGCGCAGGTTTCGGTGCCGGCTGTGGCTAAGCGCCGGACCGAGTCCCTGCATTGAGCGGAGGTGCCGCATGTCGGGCCTGAACACATTGCTGGATGCGCTCCTGGCCGAGCGCGAGGCTGGCCGCGAAGCGGTGCTTGCGACTGTGGTCAAGGTCGAAGGCTCTGCGTATCGGCGGCCCGGTGCGCGCATGCTGGTGTCGCGCTTCGGCCGGCCCGAGGGTACCATCAGTGGTGGCTGCCTGGAGGCGGAAGTGGCGAAAAAGGCCTGGTGGCTGACCGAAGCCGGGCCGGCGCTGCGCAGCTACAGCACCGCCGAGGCGGATGAGGCCAGCGAGGAAGCGCTGAGCTTCGGCCTGGGCTGCAACGGCAAGGTGCATGTGCTGTTCGAGCGCCTGCCGGCCAACGGCCCTTGCGCCTTGGTCGATGCCTTGCTTGGCGTGCGCGACAGCCAGCAAGCGGCGGCCATTGCCACGGTGATCGCCAGCCCGGGCGCTGCTTCGCCACGCTTAGGCGAGCGCTTGTGCTTGGTGCCTGGGCAGGACGCTGCGGGGGAACTGCTGCGCTCGGGGCTGGCGGAACAGATCAGCGCCGATCTGCAGCAGACCTTGCTGCGCGGCAAGTCATCCCGCTGTGTCTATCCAAATGGCGCGGGCGAGGTGGAGGTGCTTCTGGAGTACTTGCCGCCGGTGCGACGCCTGGTGATCTTCGGCGCGGGCCATGATGCCCAGCCGCTGGTGCGCATGGCCAAGCTGTTGGGTTGGCATGTGACGGTGATCGACGGTCGGGCGCACTTTGCCCGGGCCGAGCGCTTTGCCGAGGCTGACCAGGTGCTGGTCGGCGACGTCGAGCAGCCTTTCGCTTACCGCGAACTGGTGCGCGGGGCCGTGGTGGCGGTGATGACCCACAGCCTGGTGCAAGACGCGCATTGGCTACAGGGCGTGTTGCACAGTGAGCCTTGCTATGTCGGCCAGCTAGGGCCGCGTGAGCGCACCGAGCGCTTGTTGGCCGGCATCCACGAACAATTGGCTAAACCGCAGGACGAGCTGCCGGGGCTGGCATGTTTGCATTATCCGATCGGCCTGGACCTGGGCGGCGACACCCCGGAAAGCGTGGCCATGGCGGTGCTGGCGGAAATTCAGGCAGTGCTCAACGGCCGCGACGGCGGCAGCCTGCGTTTGCGCGCCGCGAGCATCCATGACAGCGACCCCGTACTGATCGCCGGCCAGGCCGCAACTGCTGTTACTACAGAAGCTTTTCGGCAGTTCGCCGTGCAGCGCTGACGACTGATCAACCGAGGAACCCATCCGCATGAATCAAGCCATACGCGTTGTCGCGGTACTGACCGCCAAAGCCGGCAAAGAGCAGCAGGTCGAGCAGATTCTGCGCGCTTGTGTGCAGCCATCGCGCGGCGAAGACGGTTGCCTGGCTTACGACCTGAATCGCTGTATTGAGCAGGCCGGACGTTTTATCTTCGTCGAGCGCTGGGCCAGCCACGAGGCGATAGCGCTTCATCGGCAGATGCCGCATTACACGGCCATGGCCAATGCCCTTGGCGAGCTGCTGAGCGAACGTCAGGTTTATGTGCTGGAGGACATCGAAGCCACCACTGATGCCCACGCGGGCGTCGCCGGGTGATCGTCGATCGACATGGTCGGCGTTTTCGCAAACTTCGTCTGAGCCTCACCGCGGCCTGCAATTACGCCTGCACCTACTGTGTGGCCGATGGCCGTCGCTTGGTGGCCGCGCGCGATGAGCTGACGGCGGCGGCGATGCTGCGTGCCGTCGAGTTGCTCAGGGATGTTGCCGGTGTTGAGGAACTGCGCATTACCGGTGGCGAGCCGCTGCTGAGTGACCGGCTGGAGCCCTTTCTGCAGGGCATTGGTAAGCTGGCGTTGCAAGGCATCAGCCTGACCACCAATGGCCAGTTGTTGGCCGGCAAACTGCCGTTACTGCGCTGCGCCGGCATCCAGCGACTCAATGTGTCCCTCGATACGCTCGACCCGAGCGCCTTCCGCACGATCGCCAAGGGTGGCGACCTGCAGACGGTGCTCAGCGCCATCGAGCAGGCGCGCCGAGCCGGCATGAGCATCAAGATCAACATGGTGCCGATGCGTGGCAGTAACCTCGATCAAGTCATGCCCATGTTGGCGTTCTGCCTGGAGCAGGGCTACGAGCTGCGCTTTATCGAACTAATGCGCATGGGCCATTTGGCCCAGCATGCAGAGGCTTTTCGCACCCAGTTCGTCGGCCATCGCGAGCTGCTGGAGCTTATCGGCCAGCGCTATGCCTTCACCCAGGCTGAGGCGCCGGTAGACTCCACCGCGCTGCGCTATAGCGTGGGCGAGCGTGGGGCGTTCGGCATCATTGCCAACGAAAGCGCGCCCTTTTGCCGGAGTTGCAGCCGTCTGCGCCTGTCGTCTACGGGCTGGTTATATGGATGCCTGTCATCCAATCGCGGGCACTTTATGGGCGCGCTGTTGGATCTGCCGACTGAGCAGGCGCAGCCGCAGCTGACCGGGTTGCTCGGCCGTGCGCTTGCGGATAAACAAGACGCCATGTTTACCGGCAGCGCCCTGATTATGAAGTCGGTGGGTGGCTGAGGTCGGCCGGCCTGTCGACGTCCCGCAGAATGCCGTGGTCATCGAGCGTCAAGGCAATCACCTGTTGCGCATGGCTGGCGATCAAGCCCTTGGCCCCATTCTCGCCTTGCAGTTGCATCAGCTCTGGCCAGAAGCGCCGGCCGAACAACACCGGGTGGCCGCGCTGGCCTTCGCAGTAAGCCACGACGATATGTTCAGCGTGGGCCTGCGCTCGCAGTTGCCGCAGGGTGGCGACAGAAATCCACGGCATATCTCCAAGCAGCACCGCCACCGCAGTGGCCTGCGAGTGTGCCAGGCTCTGGATGCCGGCAGCCAGGCTTGAGCCCATGCCCTGTTTGGCGTGAGCTGCCCGCACCAGCTGAACGCCGGGTGGAATAGCCAGGGCCTGGGCATCGTCCTCGGCTTTTAATACGACTCGAACATCGCTGAAGGCTTGTTGCGCACGCAGCACTGTCGCGCGCAGCAGGCTGTTGCCGTCGGCCAGCTGGGCGCGGCGTTTGTCGCTGCCGAAGCGTTGCCCGTAGCCGGCGGCCAGTACCAGGCCAATACAGTCCGGGTTGCTCTGCAGTTCTGTCATGTTGAGAAGTCCTTAATGCTCTGCCGGGTTATTGCTCTGCGCAGCGCTTGAGTGTGGACGTGTAGGCGGGGGCTTGGGTAACGATCAGGCGTGTCGCCGCGAGAAGGGTGCAATTATCCAGATGCTGCATGACGGCGTCATCACTGCTGCGTCGCGCGAATTGGCCCACCCGGTCGTCGCCGTTTGCAGCCCAGAAGAAGACGGCCGTCAGGGTTAAACCGTGACGGCCGCTGTGGCGGGTTTATTTGGTGTAGGTGGGGTAGTCGCTATAACCCTTCTCCGTGCCGCCGTACATGCTGCTTGGGTCGACCGGGTTGAGCGGCCAACCATTGGCAATGCGCTGCGGCAAATCCGGGTTGGCAATGAACGGACGGCCAAAAGCGATCATGTCACCCAAGCCTGCCTCCAGGGTTTGCGCCCCGCGTTGTGCGGTGTAGCGGCCGGCGTAGATGATGCGGCCGCTAAAGGCCTGGCGAACCTCGCGGCGGAGGTCTTCGGGAAGGTCCGGGGCGTTGTCCCAGTCGGCCTCGGCGATCGACAGGTAGGCGATACCCGCTTCTTCGAGCACCTTGATGGCCTCGATGTAGGTGCTGTGCGGATCCTCTTCAACCAGACCCAAATAGACCCGGTCCTCGGCCGTGCTTTCAAACAACGGCGCGAAGCGCACGCCCAAACGGTCGGCACCGACAACCTCGGCTACGGCCTGGACAATCTCGCGCAGGAAGCGCAAACGGTTGTGCAGCGAACCGCCATATTCATCGTCGCGCTGGTTGCTGTGCGCAGAGATGAACTGATTGACCAAATAGCCGTTGGCGCAGTGGATCTCCACGCCATCAAAGCCCGCACTCAGTGCGTTGCGCGCGGCCTGCGCGTACAGCTGCCCCAGTTCTTTGACTTCGGCATTGCTCAGTGCGCGGGGCACTGAAGGCTCGGCCAGGGCACCGGTACCTGGGCCGGTTTCGATGAACACCTTGACGTTGGTCGCGGCAATCGCCGAAGGCGCTACCGGCGCTGCTCCATCGGGCTGCAGCGAGGTGTGCGAAACCCGACCGACGTGCCAGAGCTGGGCGAAAATGATGCTGCCGGCGGCATGCACGGCATCGGTGACGTTGCGCCAACCGTCGATTTGCGCCTGGCTGTGAATGCCCGGTGTCCAGGCATAGCCCTGGCCACGGGGTTCGATTTGCGTGCCCTCGGTGACCATAAAGCCCGCGCCGGCACGTTGCTGGTAATAGGTGGCCATCAGCGGGTTGGCGATGTTCCCCGGCTGGGTGCTGCGCGAGCGTGTCAGGGGCGGCAGGACGATGCGGTTGTTGAGCACGTAAGGGCCGAGTTGTACCGACTGAAAGAAGCGACGGGTATCCATTTTTACATTCCTGGTGAGGCCCGCCGCCACCTAGCGGCCACGGGCAAAAAGTGCGCCTCTGCCGGCGTCGGCAGAGGCGTGACGCGGGCCTTAGGTCATCATTTTGAGCAGCGCGTGGGCGGTGGCTGCGGAGGAGGCCGGGTTCTGGCCCGTGATCAGCAACCCGTCGGTGACGACATGCACCTGCCAGTCGGCTGTCTTGCTGTAATGACCGCCCTGGGCCATGAGCATGTCCTCGACCAGGAACGGCACCACCTGAGTCAGGCCCACAGCCTCTTCCTCGCTGTTGCTGAAGCCGGTGACCGCTTTGCCAGCGACCAATGGCTGGCCATCGCTGCCCTTGACGTGGCGCAGCACCGCAGGCGCATGGCAAACCGCGGCGACCGGCTTGCCAGCGGCGATGGCGTGCTCGATCAAGGCGATGGATGCGGCATCTTCGGCCAGGTCCCACAGCGGGCCATGGCCGCCGGGGTAGAACACGGCATCAAACTCGGCGCTATTTATGTCGCTCAGCTTTAGCGTATTGGCCAGCGCGTGCGTGGCGACTGAATCGGCCTCGAAACGGCGGGTGGCGTCGGTCTGGAAGTCAGGCTCATTACTCTTTGGGTCAAGCGGTGGCTGACCGCCGTTGGGCGATGCCAGGATCAGTTGCGCGCCGGCGTCGAGAAAGGCGTAGTAAGGCGCGGCGAGCTCTTCGAGCCAGAAACCGGTCTTCTCACCCGTGTCGCCAAGTTGCTCGTGGGAAGTCAGCACGAGGAGGATTTTCATGTGGTTTACCTTGCGGTTAAAAGTGGTTGTGGCTGTTTGCTCATGTGCCGCTAGCGTGGGTGTGCAGCGCTAGCGGCGCGGCTTAGAGGCTCGCTTCAAGCACCTGGCGGCTGACGTCTAAGCTGACGTCGCTGTGTTCGCCGAGCGCGGTTAGGCGGTGAGCGGCGAGCTGGCTGATCAGCGCATCGATGGCGTCAGCGCCGAGCTGGTAGGCCGATAAGCGCGTCGGTAGGCCGAGGCTCTCGAAGAACGTCCGGGTCTGTTGGATGGCGGCGTCAATCCGCTGTTCTTCGTCGCCCTGGCGGATCTGCCAAACCCGCTCGGCGTATTGCAGCAACTTGGCGCGCTTGGCTTCACGGCGAACTTCCAGGTTCGCGGGCAGCACGATGGCCAGCGTGCGTGCGTGATCGATGCCGTGCAGCGCGGTTAGCTCATGGCCGATCATGTGGGTGGACCAGTCCTGCGGTACGCCCGCGCCAATCAACCCATTGAGCGCCAAAGTGGCCGTCCACATAAGGTTGGCGCGGGTGCTGTAGTCGGCGGATTCCTCCAGCATCAGCGGGCCGATTTCGATCAGGGTTTGCAGCAGCCCTTCGGCGAAGCGGTCCTGCACGCGGGCGTCGATCGGGTAGGTCAGGTACTGCTCCATGACATGCACGAACGCATCGACCACGCCGTTTGCCAGCTGGCGAACGGGGAGGGTCTGGGTCTTGGTCGGGTCGAGAATTGAAAATTGCGGGAACACATGAGCACTGCGAAACGGCAGTTTGGCTTGCGTTGCCCGGCGCGTGACCACGCCGCTGTTGTTCATTTCCGAGCCGGTGGCAGGCAGCGTCAGTACGCTACCGAACGGCAGGGCGTGGCGGATCTTGGCGCCGCGGGTTTCGAGAATGTCCCAGGCATCGCCGGCATAGCCAACCGCAGCAGCCACGAACTTGGTGCCATCAATCACCGAGCCGCCACCCACCGCGAGCAGGAAGTCCACGCGCTGCTCACGGACCAACGCTACGGCCTGCATCAATGTTTCATAGCTGGGGTTCGGCTCGATACCGCCGAACGCCTGCACGTGCCGGGCACCAAGCGCTTCGCGCACTTGCGCCAGGGTGCCGGTTTTCTCGGCGCTCTGGCCGCCGTAAAGCAGCAACACGCGCGCCTCAACCGGCACTAAATCATCCAGACGGCCGATGGTGTCGCGGCCAAAGACAATACGGGTAGGGTTGTAAAAATCGAAGTTGAACATGCCTTTATCCTTAATAGACCAGTCGTCTATTTTTGCTGCGAAGTCTCGCGCGGGGTTGCCGTGAGCGCGCGGCGTAATGTGCGTGGCGTTCGATGTTCAGTGCGCCATGGCGTGCTAGGAGTTTGCGCTATGGGGCTCTGTGCGCTGGTTTGCTAGGCCAGATGCTGGTCTGAGTTCACCTGTGGTCTGCAATATATTTCAAAATAGACCAGTCGTCTACAGTGCTGCCAGGTTTCTTCATCACCCGCTCGCCCTCAGGATTCGTCAGGCGGTTGAGTCAGGGGGAATGTAAAAGGCGTGTCCGTCAATTGACGTATGTCGGCGTCAATGGCACTGAACGCCCGGTTTAAACTGGATTTCAGGCACAAAAAAAAGACGTCCAAGGACGTCTTTTTTTGTATTTGGTGGAACCGGGGAGAGTTGAACCCGCGCAGTGCCTAGGCAAGTGTCTGTTGAACACCGGATTTCTATGGGTATTAAAGTGCCTTTTTTGATTGTTTTAGAGTCTTTATAGGCATTTAATTGCCTTTTTGTTGCGGCTTGGCTAAGGTTTAGGCATTAAGTTGCCGGTGATCGCTATGCACAAGCTCACTTTACAAGTCTATGCGGGTTGCGAATGGCGGGATGCCATGGGGATTGGTTTTGAGCAGCCTGAACTAGGGTTGGATGGTCCTTGTACGTATGGGTACGAGCAGGGCTATCTAGTGGGCGCTCTCGACTCGATTGGCACTCGTCTGAATGGCGCGGTCAGTGCCACGTTACCTTTGGGCTGGGACTCTTGGCGGAGTAAGCAGGCTCCAGCCTTTCTCTTCGATATCTTGCCTGCTGGAGCGGCTAGACGCTTCTTGCTGAAGCGTTTGAGTGGTGAGCGCCCGGAGGGCATGAGCCTGGATTTGTTTCTGTTGGGGCGTTGTACGCCTGCGCCAATTGGCAATCTGCGCATCAAGGAGTCGGCAGGCGCAATTGCAGGCAGTCCTGTGTTGGGGTTTACGCGAGACGAAGTGGTCAGCCGCGACTCACGCTTTTTGGAGTATGCCTATGAGCAGGGAGCTGCAATTGGCGGTGCTACTGGAGCAGGCGGTGAGGCACCCAAGCTACTGTTAACTGAAGACAGCCATGGTGCATTGCATCCCGACGCTGTATTGCCCGATGTAGATGCTGTGCAGCATTGGTTTGTGAAGTTCGCACGCAACAAAGCCAGTCAGACCGATCAAGACATCCTCCGCAGCGAGTATTGCTTCTATCGAGCGGTTCGTCAGTTAGGGATCGATACTATTGCGGCCGAAGGGTTGGCGTTGGAGGAGGGAAAGAAGCCCAGTCTGTGGATGCATCGCTTTGATCGTGGGGTTGGTCCAGCCGGTGTTAATCGTGTCGCTGTTGAGTCGATGTATTCACTGTCGGGTGTGGTCGAAGCGGGTAGCTATATGTCGCATACGGATGTGCTACGAAACTTGGTCGCGTTATGGCAAAACGTTGGGCAGGCCGAACAGGCGGGTGATTTGGTCTTCGAGTACATGCAGCGTGACCTACTGAATCAAATTCTTGGCAACTCAGACAACCATGGTCGCAACACCTCCATTCTTAAAACGGAGCAAGGCGTGAGCCTGGCCCCAATCTATGATTTGGCCCCTATGGTTATGGATGATGACGGTGTAACACGTACAACAAAATGGCCAAAGCAGATTGAGATGGCGGGGCAGGTCGACTGGAAAGCTGCTTGCGATGAAGCTGCTGAGTGGATTGAACCTGGTGAGCTATTTCAGCGGCTCAGGGCCGCAGCTCAAGCTTTCCTTGCTTTGCCTGACTTGTTGAGTGCAGACGGACTGCCCGTGGCGACAATGAATCATCCGCGCATAGCGTTGCGAGATCTGCCTCAGCGGCTAAAAAGCTGGGGGCTTATCTAATGGACATTCTTGAGCGCGACCGAATTCTCACCGAGCTACAGGAGCAGCTGGCTTCTGGAGACATCACCATCGGAGAGGCAGTGCGGCGATTACGTAAGGACATAACTGGGCTGCAACAGGCGCGGTTCGCACAGATGTGTAAGCTGTCCCTGCGTGCGTTGCGGCAGCTAGAGCATGATGAAAGCAACCCGACCGTTCAGACCCTGAATAGCGTGTTTAACCCTTTCGGTATGCAGGTTGGTATCGTGCCAAGAAACTCACGCTGAACGTTGGGCAGCTGCTTAAAATAAGCACCTGGCGCCGGATCATTTGCAGGATGCAATACAGTCCGGCCCTCAGCTATAGACCAAGGCCATCAGATATCGCTTGCCTCTTGATAGACCAGGGTAGCTGTACAGCAGGGCTAGCAGCTCGCACGAATGTACTGATGCCCTCCATACATTCTTCACGGCCCAGAACAGGTGCGCCCAGCTGATCGAGTGCGTTTAAAAACGATTCGATATGATGAGTGTGGCTTTCTCCAGCCCAGTAGGTAACAGCATGCCGAAGCTTTTCGCTCGGCTTGAAACGTCCATGTTCGGTTCGGCCAGTGGCGTGCAACTGTGTATCTACAACAAGACCGAACAGGCCAAAGCCTCTGACAAACTCGACTACTGGGAAAGCGTCTGGAAGCGCCGTGATAGCTTCGATGAAGGCGACCCGGAGAGCTACAACCCCGATCAACCGGTGTGGCGGGTGGAGCTGCGCTATCACCACTCGATCATCCAGCAATTCGCCAGCGGCTCCCTGGATGTGAAAACCGGTGAGGCTATCGACACACAATCGTTTGCAGCCTTTGCGGGCCATTTGGACGGCCTGTGGCGTTATGGGCTACGCCAGTTCAAGTTCCTCGCCCGACCGGGTTACTACGCCCCGATCTGGACGCTTATTCGCGATGATGTACGTGTGGATCTGCCCGTTGATTCGCTGCTCGATGACACTGAATACAAACGCTACTACAAGACCTCGCGCGGCTTCTCGGGCAAGAACGTGGAACTGTTCCTGGGAAACTTCGTAAGCCTGCTGGCACGGGAGCGAGTGAGCGCTAGAAAAGCATTTCACACCCTCAAGGATTGGGACTGCTGGCCTGTTATTCGTGATCACTATGCAGCTAAGGGCATGGATGAAGACGGTCTGTATAAGCACATCAAAGGCATCTTGGAAGAACGCAACGTCAGATGGGGCCGCGCCATATGAGTGTTAAACGCCGGGACGACGGACAATGGTTAGCTGATGTTCAGCCTATCCGTGGCCAACGCTTCCGAAAGCTGTTTGATACCAAGGCTGAAGCCTTGCGCTACGAGACTTTCATTCTCGCCAGCAAAGCAAAAGATGCTGACTGGAACCCCAAGGCGTCAGACCGTCGCAAGCTCTCTGAACTGGTCTCGCTCTGGTATGACCTGCACGGTCACATGCTCAAGGATGGCGTGCGTAGAAAATCCAAGCTCGATGCTCTGTGCGTTCGGCTTCGTAACCCGGTAGCCGCCAAGCTCGATGCTTCGGTTTACGCCCATGATCGGCGTATACGCTCTGAAAACGGCACCAGTCCTAAGGCCCTTAACAATGAATTGGACTACCTGCGTGCGGTGTTCAATGAGCTTCGTGGCCTTGGCCAGATCGACTACGCCAATCCCCTGGAGCTGGTGAAGCCGTTTCGCATTGAAGAGCGCGAGTTGTCCTGGCTGACAGATGATCAAGTATCGATCCTGCTCGACACCATTCGTAAGCACTCCGATAACCCACATGTTGAGCCAATCACTTTGCTTTGCTTAGCCACGGGAGCGCGTTGGTCTGAGGCTGAAGGACTAGCCCCGACTCGTTTGCGTGATGGGTTGGTGACGTACAGCAAGACCAAATCCAGTCGCGTGCGTACTGTTCCGATCGGTGATGCCCTGGAGGCATTCATTCGGAATCACTGGAAGCGGCACGGGCCGTTCACTGGAGCAATCAGCTCATTCCGTCGCGCCCTGGTTAGATCCGGTATCCAGCTCCCGAAAGGACAGGCCAGCCACGCGCTACGCCACACCTTCGCCAGTCACTTCATACAGAAAGGTGGCAACATCCTGACCCTGCAAAAGATCCTGGGTCACTCCAGTCTGGCTATGACAATGCGCTACTCGCACCTAGCCCCGGAGCATCTGGCCGAGGCGGTGAGGTTGAGTCCGTTGGGAGGGCACATCCTTCGCTCTCACTAGATTGCCATGCCCTTCATTTCTAGCTTGGGCTTCATGCTTTGTAGCTCTGGCTGTCAGCGAACGACCCAACGCTGTCGCTCGTCAACGGTAGGTCTCAGCCCAAAGCAGCCCTTCATTCAGGACTACTTCTGGCCTTTTGCAGAAGCCTCTGAAATTGACTGAGCCTTTCGTTCCCGACGCCGGCAAAGCCAGTTGCGGATGTCTCGAACAATCATGCATACCGCACCAATGACTGTCAGCAGAACGAACGCACCAACAAACTCAGCGAGAAGTATGCCGGCGTTGTAGGCCAATGCTCGGTTGCCTTGTTCAAAGCTTGCGAGCGCCGGGCCTTGCGCCGCCATAAGGCAGCCCAAAGAAAGTACGCGGCTGAACGTTAGGTATTCCATGTTGTGCCTCCTTGCGATGGTCAAATCAGCCAGCGGTACTGCTTGCGCTTAGGGAATGCCATTCTGACCGCGACCGCGATCAGCACCAGACCAATGATGGCCGAAACACTGGCGAATCCAATGCTGAGCTGGATAGCTGATGCAAACTCTTCGGGATTGTGCTCCGCGGTGTACCAAGCCGAAGGTGAGCCGCGGTGCCCGGCGATATAGACGGAGCCGCTTGATATATCCAGAAAGGCGGAAACGCCAACACCGATGCCTAGCAGCAGGAAGAAAAAGCCGAGAATCAGAACACTGAACATAAATAATCACCTCCTGGCATCGCGTCCTGCTCACTCACTGGTGATCGTTCAATCAGCAGCTCTTGATTGAAGAGTGACACTTTCGGGACAGTCGACAAGTGTCGAAAGCAAAAAACCCCGACTTTCTCTAGGAAAATCAGGGGTTTAAGGTGTTTCTATTTGGTGGGCCGGGGGGATTTGAACCCGGTTCGACACCTATCCATTGCTGGCCTATTGCGGACAAAACCAGCAATTCTGCGCCCTTCTAAGTCGCCGCTCTGGCAATTACCAGCCTTCTCTGGCCAGTGATTTCGACTCTTTTTCGACACTACCTTGAGATTTTTAGGGAGTGATCTCCATTGCCTTTCATTATCAAGGATCAGTCATGTGGAGCCTAGACAAGATGATGGCAAATTAGTAGCTTCGTTCCCAGACGAGAAATCAGGGATAGATTGGCATGAGTATCGCGGATAAATTTCAGACCTTTTTAAGTAACATAAAAGTAACCAACGATGAACAAATTAGCCTTAGGTATGGGGAAATTACATCTTGCTTAAATAAGGAATATAGAAATACCGACTCAAAGACTGCCAATAACTTGCAAGTAGGCTCTTATGGGCGATGGACCGCTATTCAGGGGATTTCTGACTTAGATATGCTGTATATCATGCCCGCCTCAAAGTGGGATGATTATAAGTTAGGAGGGCAATCAAAACTACTTGAAAACACCAAGAATGCTTTGAAGCAAAGATACCCTAGAACAGATATCTATGTAGACAGTCCTGTAGTTAGAGTGCTTTATACAAACTTTCACGTTGAGGTTCAGCCTGTTTTTGAACAGGAAGACCGTAGCTTTAAATACCCTGACACCTCTAATGGTGGTTCTTGGAAAATCACAAAACCAAGAGAGGAAATTAAAGCGATATCCGACGTAAATGCCGAAAAGAATCGTAATCTTCGCCGGCTGTGCAAGATGGCGCGGGCTTGGAAAAACAAGCATGGCGTTGCGATGGGAGGGTTATTAATAGACACCCTTGCTCACAACTTTTTAAGGTCTACAGATTATTACGACGAGAAAAGCTATCTTTATTATGATTACCTTAGCAGGGATTTTTTTAAGTTCTTATCTGAAGAGCCTGACAAAGACTACTATGCTGCCTTAGGTAGCGGCCAACGCGTTAAAGTAAAAAAGAAATTTCAAAAATCTGCAAAAAAGGCTTATGAGTTAACACTCGATGCAATAAAAGCAAACGGAGAGGATTCCGAGAACGAAAAGTGGCGAAAAATTTTTGGTCGTCAATTCCCTGCACCCGAGAAAATCACCAAAGCCGCTCTAGAGTCTCTCGACAATAACCGTCGCTTTGATGATACCGAACAATTTATAGAGTATAAACACCCTATCGATATACGAAGTGTTCTGAAAATTGAGTGTGAGGTGTCTCAGAATGGGTTTAGAGAGTCTCTTTTGACTGA
>Ga0209504_1000272_pt1 | contig 47968 bp, 43 predicted proteins | sample COGITO_mtgs_1005_FD_184791 | JGI IMG/M metagenome (GOLD analysis project Ga0209504, IMG submission 184791) | Pelagic marine microbial communities from North Sea - COGITO_mtgs_100511 (SPAdes) (version 2) | ecosystem: Environmental > Aquatic > Marine > Epipelagic ... | reverse complement strand
ACTGGCCACTGGACAATCCAGCCACGGGTTCATGGACCTTCAGGGCAAAGGACAACGGCCCCCGGAAGACTTACTGGCCAAGATCGAAAGCGCTTGGATCACTGACGTGGGCGCCTAGAGGCTGACGAAGCAGGCTCGAAGGAGTCTCTAAAGAGTGCCTGATTTGGCCTGCGATGACTGCATCTTAAAACTCCGTGCGTTGCTTTTGTAGGTGCGAATCATGTGGCGGACGACTTCAGGAATCGTTCGCCCTTCAGTCGTGATACAGGCACCCGAGTCCATGTAGATCGACTCGCGTTCTTTGAGGAGAGAACGCACCTTGCTTGCAGGATCGTCGACATTGAGTAAGGGGCGGTTTTTATTACGCTGCGTTCGCTCGATAATACTCTCAACTGAGGCGAATAGACAGATAACAACGCCCTTTTCCTTTAGTCGTTCCTTCATGCCCGGTTGAACGACAAGTCCGCCACCGCAGGAAACCACGCAGTTCGTATCAGGGTGCCCGCTTTCGATGAATTGACGTTCCAGATCACGGAAATGTGCCTCCCCCTCGGTTTCAAAAATCTCGGGGATGCGTTTGCCCTGCTTTTTTTCAATAAAGTCATCCGAGTCAATAAAGCGAAAACCCAGCTCGCGAGCCACCCGGCGACCTATGGCCGATTTACCCACGCCCATGAAGCCGACGAGGTAGAGATTGGGTTTCGACTGTGATTGCTTACTCATCACAGCGACTATGTTAAATTTCAACAGTAGGGCGCGAACAAAAAATAAAGCTGTTTCAGGGCACGGGTGACCTAAAAATCAATCGTGCACAATTGAGTGCGCACGCTACGAATACCAGTACTACCGCTGCCAAGCCGGCGACCAGCAAGTAGTGCGGCCACCTACTTGTGCACGTTTCAGCGATTTGCCTGTCTGGGGGCAGTGGCCGCCATCCTTCCAGCGGTGGTTGAAGAGCCAGTCGTTGGGCGGTGTCCCCCAGTCCGTTCCGATCACCCGCATCGCATCCTCGCAGACTTGACGCGTGCAGGCATAAAGTTCTCTACGCGCTCGTAGACCAATTGCACCACAACGCTTGCTGGGGAGTATTCGGCTCCTCCAGAGTATTTCGTCCGCCATCCAGTTACCGATCCCCGGGAAAGTTTCTTGCATCAAAAGGACAGCTTTGATGGGTGACTTGGTGCGACGATCGAGGAAGTGGTGCATCCGCTCGAAGGTAAATTCTGCGGATAGAATGGAGGGTGGGCGCAACGCCCACCAGGCAGGCTCACGCTTCGAATACGCATACAGAATACGTCCAAACATACGCGGGTCGGAAAAGACCAGTTGGCGCTCGTCTCCCATTCGCAGGACAAGGTGATCGTGCTTTCTGGGACTTTCCAGTGATGAAAGGATCGTCATCTTCCCCGTCATACCGAGGTGCACGCCGAGCCAGATGTTTGGGCCGAAGCGGAAGCACATTTGCTTGCCATGTGCTTCGGAGCCAGTGAACAACTGTCCGGCCAAATCTCGTTGCAGCGCATTTGTATCGACACCACGAAAGACCCGCTTGCTGGCATTTAGATAGATGCCGGTCACCGCCTGCCCGTAAGCGGGCAGCCATTGTTTTCGGTAATATTCGACTTCAGCGAGCTCGGGCATAATGTAGCGGAAACCTATTGCACGTATCTGAGGATATTCTTCAAATCTCAAAGTTAGTTTTTATGCCGACTCCACCAATCATCGATTGCCACACACACGCCTACCCTGCCGAAGTCGTTGCCGCGCCGCGTGCGTGGGCGGAAGCACGTGGGGAACTGCACTGGGCAGAGCTGGTTGCGCCGTCGGATCGCACGAGTATTCAAGGTTGGAGCGATGCGACCACAATGTTGTCTGCCATGGATGCGGCGGGCGTGGAGCAAACAGTGCTCCTCGGATGGTATTGGACGCAGGAATCCGTCTGCCGTTGGCATAACGAATCGATGGCGGAATGGATGCAGGACGCGCCGGATCGTTTCATTGGTTTCGCCGCGATCTACCCGAATGCAGGGGTCCTGGACCAGTTGGAAGCGGCAAAAGCTTTAGGCTTCCGCGGTGTCGGCGAGCAGCACATTGGGGTGCAAGACTATAAAGCGACCTGTCCACACTGGCAGGCGATGACTCGCTGGTGCGTGGAAAATAATTGGCCGATCAATTTTCATGTGACCGAGACGGCGGGACACGAACACCCCGGTGCGGTGGCCACGCCGCTGCAGGCCTTCGTCAGAATGGCCGAAGCGGAACCGGAGTTGAAGATGATCCTCGCTCACTGGGGCGGTGGCCTCGCCTATTTCGAGCAAAACCCGAAATTGCGGACGATACTGCGTAACGTGTATTACGACTCAGCGGCGAGTCCCCTGCTCTACGACATGAGCATTTTCAGGCAAATGGTCAGACTCGTCGGCGTCGAGAAACTGCTCTTCGGCTCCGACTATCCACTCCGCCTCTATCCACGCTTCCAGAAGATGCCGGACATGGAACGTTTTCTCGATCAGATCCGGGACGAAGGGGGCTTGAATACAAGGGAATTAGACGCCCTGCTAGGCGGGAACTTTCGCAGGTTATTGGCTTCCGGGAGCTAATCTGCCAATCTCTGATAGTCGCCGACAAATGAACGCGCTCGGCCAAGATCTTGAGGGCAAAGGTTACAGATTTACCGAAAAATCCAGCCCATGGCTCGGCCAAATTGCCTGCACGGGTCGCGTAAGTTGACATTTTAAACACGGTGTCAGGCGGCCACCTAAAGGAAGCCGCATACGTATGTCTGATCCATTAAGGCGAAAAATAGCTTGATGTCAAGATTAACCCCATTCAACACGCATAAAATATGCGATCCTACTATTAGCATTATGAATAATGGGTAAAATCCTGCATTAAGATTTGAATAGCTTATTCCGTAGCATAATCGTTGTGCGGTTCACTGCTCTTTTCCCTACTAATCCATGATGCACTCAACAATCGCGAATCGCTGGAATGCCGATTTGATCGACGAAAATTACGAAATCTGGCGCACGAGCCCTGAAACGCTCAGCTCGGAATGGCGTGCTTTCTACGAGGGCTTCGAGGTCGCCCAGGACGCGGTTGGCACGCGAGGTGACATTGCCAATGTCAGCCCCTCGCTAGTGGACAGCGACGCGACCAAGCAGGCGCGTGCCATCGGCCTGATCTACGCTTATCGCTCGATCGGTCACACGATCGCTGCCTTTAACCCCCTGACGAAGGAGAAGCCGCTCAACCCACGCCTCACATTGGAGCGTCTTGGCTTCGACGAGTCCGACCTCGACCGTGTTTTTCACACAGGCAACTATCTCGGAGGCACGGAAATGACGCTCCGTGAACTGATCGAGCGCCTCGAAAAGACCTACTGCCACACGATTGGAGCGGAATACATTCACATTCAGGAGACACCCAAGCGCCGTTGGATACAGGCACGCATTGAGCCCGAATGTTTCATCCCCCGTTTCAGCAAAGAGGCGAAGCAGCGCATATTACAAACGATCATGCAGGCGGAGGATTTCGAAAACTTTCTCCAGACCCGCTATGTCGGTCAGAAGCGTTTCTCGCTCGAGGGCGGCGAAACATTGATCGCCTGCCTCGAAAGCATACTGGAACGCTGCAGTAAAAACGGCGTAGACGAGATCGTTATGGGCATGGCGCATCGCGGGCGCCTCAATGTTTTGGCTAACTTCCTCGGTAAATCCTTCGACTACATTTTTCGTGAATTTTCGGAGAATTATGTGCCTGATACGATCCACGGCGACGGTGATGTTAAATACCACCTCGGATATGAGACCAAGCGTAAGACGAGCGACGGTCACGAAGTTGACATCCGCCTGGCGGCCAACCCCAGTCACCTAGAAGCCGTCAACCCTGTTGTCGAGGGCAAGGCGCGCGCACGTCAACGGATCCGAGGCGACCTGGACCGAAAGCGTGTCCTCCCCATTCTCATCCATGGCGATGCGGCCATTGCCGGTCAGGGGATCGTAGCCGAAGTATTCAACTTTTCCCAGCTCAAGGGCTATCGCACCGGCGGCACGATTCATCTCGTCATTAACAATCAGATTGGTTTCACCACCGACCCATCGGATGCCCGCTCAAGCCGTTACTGCACTGATGTGGCCAAGATTGTGGAAGCACCGGTTTTCCATGTCAACGGCAACGATCCGCTTGCGGTCGTGGCGGCAGTCGAAGCCGCTTTTGACTATCGGCAGACCTTTGGTTGCGACGTTGTCATCGACATGTATTGCTGGCGCAAACACGGGCACAATGAGTCCGACGAGCCCGCCTTCACTCAACCCGTCCTCTACAAGACGATCTCTGAGATGCCACTTATCGGGCGCGCCTTCGCTCAGCGTCTCGTGGCAAGTGGTGAATTCACCGAGGAGGAAGTTAAAGCGATCGAAAGCGACTACCACAAACGATTGGAATCTGCATTTGAATCGGCAAAAGCGAACGACAAGTCGGACCCGTTTGAAGGCTCCACCGCGATCAAGCAACCCGCCTACAACTTTAAGGGCTATGACACTCGGATCTCGAAGGATCAGTTGGATCACATCGCCCAGCAGTTGACTTTTATCCCTGAGGGATTTAACGCTAACAAGAAGATCGTTCGCCAGCTCAAGACCAAGTTAAAAGCGTATAACGACAACACAGGGATCGACTGGGGGATGGGCGAATTACTCGCTTTTGGCAGCCTACTCCTTGAAGGCACTCCTGTGCGTTTGAGCGGACAAGACTGTGAGCGTGGCACTTTCAGCCATCGTCACTCCGTACTCTACGATGTGGAGACCCGCGAAAAATACGTCCCTCTACTCGATTTAAAAGAGGGTCAGGCGCAATTCTGCGTCCATAACTCTTTGCTTTCCGAGGCAGCGGTACTCGGCTTCGATTACGGCTACTCCCTCGACTACCCACAGATGCTCTGCATCTGGGAGGCACAATTCGGCGACTTCGTCAATGGGGCGCAAGTTATTATTGACCAATTCATTACCAGCAGCGAATCCAAATGGGGGCGCTTGAGCGGCCTCGTCATGCTACTCCCCCATGGCTACGAAGGCCAGGGGCCCGAACACTCTTCGGCCCGCCTTGAACGCTTTCTTCAGGCTTGTGCGGAAAACAATATTCAGGTCTGTAACGTGACGACGCCAGCGCAGTATTTCCATTTGCTCCGTCGCCAAATGAAGCGCGAGTTTAAAAAACCGCTGATCATCATGTCTCCGAAGAGTCTCCTCCGGCACAAGGATTGTATTTCTAGGGTAGAGAACTTCACGGACAATGAGTTCTGGTCGATTCTTGACGATGAAACTGTGAACCGGAAAACTGCTAAACGCATCGTATTTTGTTCTGGTAAAGTTTACTACGACCTCTGCGCCTACCGTGAGGAATCGAAGATCAAAAACACCGCGATCATCCGCATCGAGCAGTTCTACCCACTCAACACCGACCTGCTCGAACGCATCGTGGCAAACTATCCGAAGGCGGAGAACATTGTCTGGTGCCAGGAGGAGCCCAAGAATATGGGTGGCTGGAGCTTTATAGCCCCGCGTCTGATGGAGACCATCGGCAAACTGCCTCTTTATGCTGGACGCAAAGAGTCGGCTAGCCCCGCAGTCGGTTCACTCGCCGTCCACAAATATGAACAAAAGAAACTCATTGAAGCGGCTTTCTCACTTTAACGTTCAACACTCTATTTTTTGTAGCGAACCTGCGCGAGCGGGGTCGATTGCATAAGGCGAAAGACCGCCCACAGCGACGCGACTGGTGACGCATCGCTACACGACTCTCAAACAAAAACATTTCTATATTATGGCTACCGAAGTTAAAATTCCCGCGATGGGCGAATCCATCAGTTCCGGCATCTTAGCCGCTTGGCACGTCAAGGACGGCGACTACGTCGAAAAAGACCAGGTCCTCTATGAACTGGAGACCGATAAAATCACATCCGAAGGCAACGCCGAAGTCAGCGGTGTCATCTCCATCCAAGTGCAAGCCGACGAGGAGGTCGACATCGGCCAAGTAGTCGCGACGATCGACGAAAGTGCCTCCGGTTCAAGCGCCCCTGAGAGCGAGGTGCCCGTAGAAACTGCAGCTGCGCCCCTAGAAACTGCGCCCGTAGCGCCTGTAGCTGTCGCAGCACTGGCTGCGAAGGTCGCTACGTCTACAGCAACTACGCCTGTGTCCAGCGCCAGTGCCAACGATAAATCCCTCTCCCCCGCTGCTCGCAAGGCCGCCGAAGAAACCGGCGTCCACATCGCCGCAATCAGCGGTAGCGGCAAAGATGGCCGCGTGACGAAGGGCGACATTCTCGAAGCTGCTCAAGCCCCTGTGCCCGCTTCGGCAGGGCCTACATCAACTCCAGCCAAACCTGCACTCTCCACTTCAATCGAAGGCGAACGCGAAACGCGCAAGAAGATGTCACCGCTTCGTCGAAAGATTGCTGAGCGTCTCGTCGCAGCTACTCAGGAGGCCGCTATGCTCACGACTTTTAATGAAGTTGATATGAGCGCCGTCATGAAGCTTCGCAAGCAACATCAGGAAAAATTCGTCGAGCGCCATGGTCTGAAGCTTGGCTTCATGTCCTTCTTTACGAAGGCGGTCACGCATGCGCTGCAAGCCGTCCCACAGGTCAACGCACGTATCGAGGGTAACGAAATCGTCACCCAGCACTACTACGACATCGGCGTCGCCGTGGGTACCGATAAGGGCCTCATGGTGCCTGTGTTGCGTAATTGCGACCAGAAGAGCTTTGCCGAAATTGAAGGTGATATCCTGAGCTACGCGAAAGCCGCCCGCGATGGCAAGATCCAGATGAGCGACCTCGAAGGCGGTGTCTTCACGATCTCGAACGGAGGCATCTATGGCTCCATGCTGAGCACGCCCATCGTCAACCACCCACAGCCCGCCATCCTCGGTCTGCATAATATCACCGAACGCGCCGTCGTCATCAACGGTGAGATTGTCGCTCGCCCGATGATGTATCTGGCACTAAGTTACGATCACCGCCTGATCGATGGCAAGGAAGCAGTCACCTTCCTAGTCAAAGTCAAAGAAGCGATCGAAGACCCCAGCCGACTCCTCTTCGGCATCTAGAGCATGTTGCTATCCGCCATTACCCATTCTCAATTCATTCTATGTCCGAAGAAAACACATTTGATCTCATCATCATAGGCTCTGGCCCAGGCGGTTACGTCGCGGCCATTCGCGGGGCGCAGCTTGGCCTAAAGACGGCCCTCATCGAAAAGGAAAAGCACCTCGGCGGCACCTGCCTCAATGTGGGCTGTATCCCGAGTAAGGCGCTGCTCCACTCCACTGAGATGTATCATTTCGCCGGGCATGGCGCGGACGCGCACGGCATCGACCTGACGAATCTTTCTATCAATATCGAGAAGCTGATGGCCAAGAAGAGCAAGACTGTTGACCAGCTCCGCGCTGGCGTTCAACACTTGATGAGGGCCAATAAAATCAAAGTCTTCAACGGTCTCGGCATGCTTGCAGGGGGCAGCAAGGTGCGGATCAAGGAAAAGAACGATGAGACTGTGCTTACTGGCAAGCACATCATTATCGCCACTGGTTCCTCGTCCATCGAGCTGCCCTTTCTTCAGTTTGACGGAGAGATAGTCGTGAGCAGCGACCAAGCGATCGCCTTCAATACAGTTCCCGAAAAACTCGCCGTCGTCGGCGCGGGTGCTATCGGACTGGAGCTGGGCTCGGTCTGGGCGCGCCTTGGCTCCAAAGTAGAGGTGATTGAATTTCTCCCCAACATCGCGCCGACCTTCGATAAGGACGTTTCTAAAATGGCCGAACGCCTCTTTAAAAAACAGGGGCTCAACTTCCACCTCAAGACCAAGGTGACCGGTCTGAAAAAAGAAAAAGGTAAGAATATCCTCACAGCTGAGAAGGACGGCAAAGAGATCGTATTCGAGGCGGATAAGGTACTCGTCGCGGTCGGGCGCAAGCCCTACACGGATCGCCTCGGCCTGGAAACCGCTGGCATCGAAACAGACGACAAGGGCCGCATCCCCGTGGACAAGTATTTCAAAACCTCCGCCGATGGCATTTATGCGATCGGCGACGTCATTCCTGGCCCTATGCTCGCGCATAAGGCCGAAGAAGAAGGCGTTGCCTGCGTCGAACGCATCGCCGGGCAGGCCGGGCATGTAAATTACGACGTCATTCCTAACGTCATTTACACCGAACCGGAAATCGCCAGCGTAGGCATGACAGAAGCTACGGCCAAAGAGGCAGGCATCGAATTCAAATCCGGAAAATTCAACTTCGCTGGAAACGGGCGCGCCATCGCGACCGATGCAACCGACGGCTTCGTCAAGGTCACCGCCTGCGCAAAGACGGACCGTATCATCGGCGTGCAAGTGATCGCCAAAAGTGCGTCCGAGCTCATCTCCGCCGCAGTGACCCACATGGAATACGGCGGCAGCGCGGAAGACCTAGGCCGTACCATTCACGCGCACCCCACGCTAAGCGAAGCGATGAAGGAAGCTGGACTGGCCGTCGGCGGCAACGCGATCCACAGCACGTAATACCTTTAAATCCAGTCTTCGCCATGGGCTTTGAGCGCCTTGGCCAGTTCGCGGGCAAAGAAGGGGCCTCGGTAGACCCAACCCGTGTATAATTGTATCATGGAGGCGCCGGCATCAATTTTTTCGCCCGCACTTTCGACCGAATCGATTCCGCCGACACCGATGATCGGCAGCTTGCCATCGGTCGCTTTGTAAATGTAGTTGATCACATCGTTAGAGCGCTTGCGGAGGAAGCTGCCGCCACTCAGGCCTCCAGTTTCTTTGCTGCTAAAACCCAGTGGGCGCTCAATCGTTGTATTCGTGGCTATGATACCATCGAAGTTCAACTCAAGCAAAACACCCACAATCCCATCGATCTCCTTGTAGGTCAGATCCGGAGCTATCTTTAAGAGGAGCGGGTGTGGATCCCGGCCCAGCTTCTTGGCGTGAGCAAGGTTTTCGTCTCGTATGGTTTGCAGCAAGTCGCGGAGATAAGTGGCGCTTTGCAGGTCGCGTAGGCCTTGCGTATTCGGACTGCTGATATTAATAGTAAAATAGTCAGCCTGATCGGCCAGTTTGCGGAAGCAAGCGATGTAGTCATCGACCGCGTGGTCGAGTGGAGTGGTCTTCGCCTTCCCTATATTAACCCCGACCGGCATACCGCGCTTACCCTTTGGGTAGTTTTTGGCTAGAGCGTTAAGCATCACATCGGCGCCTTTGTTATTAAAGCCCATGCGGTTAATCAGCGCTTTTTGTTCTGGATAGCGGAAAAGGCGGGGGCGCGGGTTGCCTGGTTGGCCTTCCGGAGTCACTGTGCCGACCTCGGCGTGGCCGAAGCCGAGGGCCTCGATCGCGCGGGGGAACTCACCGTCTTTGTCCATCCCGGCGGCCAAACCAACTCGATTGGGGAATTCCAAACCAAATAACTTCACCGGCTTGTCCTCTTTGACGAGATTGTAATGCCGCACCAATCGACATAAGGTCGGCAACGCGCCCATTGTCATTAAAGCAGTGCGACCGCGGTCGTGTGCTTGTTCCGGTTCCATCTTGAAGAGTACCGGACGCACCATATTTTCGTAAATAAATCCCATAACGATCTGACTGAAGATAAAATTGCTATTTTAACAGCAAGTTGACGCAAAACAATGAAAAAGACTGATATGAAAATATTCTGACAAAGCACTTTACAAAGAAGAACACGGGGTTTTAACCAATTACGTTTAAAGCGTTCTAATTCATCTTGGCAGCTTTTTTTCAATTACGCAAAGCGTCTGTATATTATATGTCGAAACCTACTAACAAACTTACTTGGTGCAAAGCTCGTCTAGGCGAGGATATGAACTGGTGGATTCACGAAATTAGCGATTCTGTCCATTGGGATGCGGATGGTCTCGGTATCATCGACCCACGCCAATTCCAGTATATCATCGATCTACTCGAACCGCTCTCTGATTACGGCCTCCAAAATGAGCTGGTGGACGACGCCTTTTATTCCTTCGGTATCGATAAGGTGGAAAAGGACAAGACTGTTCTCCTCAAGCGCGTCCAAGACAGCATACTGGAGAGTGAAGATCCGCTCTTCGCCTTGCCCGACGTGCTCGACGAGGAAAAAGGGCCCTACGCCGATTTACTGGATCATATCACGAAGCTACGCGTCAAAATGCTCAACGATTTGATCGATTTCTCGCAGAACCTGACTGTTGAAGAACTCGAGGAAGAAATCCGTGAAGCACAGAACGCTGATTTCCTCGAAGGTCGCGTCTCCCATTTCTTTAGCGAGCTGACCGCTATCCTGGAATACATCCCCGAGGGCTTCGAACTCGACGACGATGACGAGTCCAAGCCCAAGTCGGAAGACGAGGAACTCGAAAAAGATCTCGCAGATGTTGATGCGGTCACTGACGAAAAGATCGAAGAAGATGAGACCATGAAATGGGACGAAGAAGAAGAGGCGGACGAGGATTACGAAGAGACAACTGCCCCGCCAGACGATGATAAGGGCAAATAAGACATTCACTGTCATCTTGTTCCAAGCCCCGTCCTTAAGGATGGGGCTTTTCATATACCGGCTAGTCGTATGCCTTCAATAGGCAGATCGATACCAGCAGTTCATTACTTTCCCGTTGCCAGCGGGCACCACTCAACATAGGCAGGGCTGATAGAAAGATTATGTTAGAAAATTTAACCGATAAATTAGGCACTGCACTCCGCAATTTGCGCGGCATCGGCAGGCTGAGCGAAGACAACATGGCCGAGGCGCTGAAGGAAGTGCGCCAAGCGCTCCTGTCCGCGGACGTGCACTTCAAGGTAGTCCGTGAATTCGTGGCCGAGGTCAAGGCGCAGTGCGTCGGGCAGGAAGTGCTCAAATCCGTCACGCCGGGTCAGCAGGTAATCAAGATCATCCACGACGAGCTGGTCAAGCTGCTCGGTGAAGGTGCGACCGAACTGGAGGATAAGAAACCACTTCGTATTATGATGGTCGGCCTCCACGGCTCCGGTAAGACGACAAGTAGCGGGAAATTGGCACGCTATCTCGCCAAGAAGCGCGACTACCGCCCTGCCCTTGTTGCTTGCGACGTGTATCGGCCAGCTGCGATCGATCAGCTTGAGATGCTGGCCAAGAATGAAGCATGCATCTTTTACGGTGACCGCGAGGAGAAGGATGTCATTAAAATCGGCACGCGCGGCCTCGATGCAGCTAAAAATGCTGATGCCAATCTGATCATTTTCGACACCGCCGGCCGACTCCAGATCGACGGAGACCTGATCGAAGAGATCAAACGGCTGAAAGATGCAGTCCAACCCGATGAGATTCTACTCGTGGCGGACGCCGCCCTCGGTCAGGAAGCGGTCAACGTGGCCAAGCACTTCAATGAAGCCGTCGGTTGCACCGGTATCATTCTAACCAAGCTCGATGGTGACGCACGCGGGGGAGCCGCTCTCTCGATGAAATCGATCTCCAATGTGCCGATCAAGTTCATCGGCACAGGTGAAAGGTCAGACGAATTTGACCTCTTTCACCCCGACCGCATGGCTTCCCGCATACTCGGGATGGGCGATGTGGTTTCACTCGTCGAAAAAGCTCAGGAGACGATCGACCAGGATGAAGCTGAACGGATGGCCGAAAAAATGCGCAAGGCGGACTTCAACCTCGAAGACTTCCTCTCGCAAATGCAACAGGTTAAAAAAATGGGCTCACTTGGCTCCATTGTCGGCATGATGCCGGGTATGAGCGGCGTCGACATCGGCGAGAAAGAGGAAAAGAAAATGGCGCGCACCGAGGCGATTATTCTGTCGATGACCGTGCAAGAGCGTCATAACCCGCGCCTACTACGCGGCAGCCGCTTAAGGCGCATCGCCAACGGATCCGGCGTCCAGGTGCGCGATGTTAACGCCCTGATTAAGCAATTCACCCAGATGCAAAAAATGATGAAAATGATGCGCGGTGGCAAAGGTCGCAAGATGATGAAGGCCATGAAATCGCAGATGGGCAATGATTCCGGAGGCTTGCCAACAAACCTTCCCGGACTATAATAATTACCACTCAATGGATAACCAAGTCGTTCCAGTCCTGATCAAAGGCGTCATGCCCACTTCAAGTGGGTGCGCTGTTTTCCTTGCTAGCGGAGAGAAGACCTTTGTCATCTATGTGGATCAAGGCATTGGTGAGGCTATTCAGCGTGCTGTCGATGGCGAGCAAGCAGAGCGCCCGCTAACTCACGATCTCATGCTCACACTACTCGATGGACTTGGCGCCGAGGTGGAGCGCGTTGTGATCAACGACGTGGATGAAGGAACTTTTTTTGCTCGGCTCATCGTCTCGATGGAGAACGAACTCGGGCATAAAATTATCGAGATCGATGCCCGCCCCAGTGACTCCATGGTGCTGGCTTTGGCCACGGGTAAGCCGATTTACACAGCCCGTTCCGTGATCGAATCGGTCGACGATATGACGGAGATTCTAGCACGCATTTTGGAGCAAGGTTCGTAGTCGTATGCTGCCCCTACCCGACCCGATCATCCTCGGCCAACCTTGGACAGCGCTCGCACCGATGCAGGATGTCACCACCCTGCCCTTCATACGCTTACTGGGTAAATACGGGGCTCCGGATTTGCTCTTCACGGAATACTTTCGTGTTCATGGTCACTCTAACTTAGAGCAACACATCGTCGACTCCATCTGCCACCATGATACCGGTCGCCCAGTTTTTGCCCAGCTCATTGGCGAGAGCTTACCCGATTTAGAGCGGACGGTTGAGGCAATCGAGCGGACTGGACTGCCGGTGGCCGGGATTGATCTCAACATGGGGTGCCCCGCTCCCAAGGTATATAAGAAAAACGTCGGCGGCGGCCTTCTCCGCGAGCCGTCCAAAGTGAACGAAGTGCTCGGCTGTCTGCGGGCGGCGATTAAGGGTCGTTTCACGGTAAAGATGCGTATCGGTTTCGAGAACGACGAACACTTCGAGGCCCTTCTGGAATTGATTGAGAAACACCAAGTGGACCTACTCAGCCTCCACGCCCGGACAGTCAGAGAGGCCTACCGCAGTGAGGTGCACTACGCATACATTAAACGTGCCGCAGAGCGGCTCTCCTGCCCGGTCTTAGCCAACGGTAACATCACTTCCGTGGCCAAAGGTCAGTGGGTACTGGACGAGACCGGCAGTGCCGGGCTTATGGTCGGCCGATCCTGCATACGCAACCCCTGGATCTTTCGCCAACTGCGCGAGCACTTTGCCGGTGAGCCCCTTTTCCAGCCCACGCTCGGGGATGTCCGCGCCTACATCGAAGATTTGATCGTGGCAACGAGTCGACCCGACTTGCAGGGGCGCTATCACATCAATCATATGAAGAAGTTCCTCAACTTCATCGGCCTAGGCGTCGATGAAGACGGACAATTCCTTCACGACATGCGTCGTGCTCAGACGAAGGACGAGCTCGACGCCATCTGTGACCGCCATCTGTTGGATCATGGCCGCGCGAGGCTACACTTTCCCGACGAACCGATCAAGGGCCTGGTCGCCCGCCCGAATTGCGAGACGGCACGCGGCTGCGCGTTATAGGCGCGTGCGAATTTCGCACCGTTTGAGTGACCTTCAGCGCGATATGCGCTCAAACAATATTTCATTTGCGAAAATCTTTCAAAAGAGATTGCACCCAACTTGTAGCTTTGGCACTAACATCGCTTCCGTGCTTTAACACCAATCACATATAGATGAATATCCACGAGTATCAGGCCAAACGCCTTCTTCAGGAATATGGAGTCCCCGTCCCACGCGGGTATGCTGCCACTAATTCCCGAGAAGTTGAAACCGCTATCTCCCACCTTGGCGACGACATGATCGTTGTGAAGGCCCAAATCCACGCTGGTGGACGCGGTAAAGGGACTTTTACCGACGGCTATAAAGGGGGTGTCAAGGTGGTCAAAAACCGCGAAGAAGCGCTCGATGCCGCGAATCATATGCTCGATAACACCTTGGTCACCGCACAAACAGGCCCCGAAGGCCGCAAGGTCCAGACGCTCTATTTCACTGAAGCATGCGACATTGAGCACGAGTATTACCTCGCTATCGTCCTCGACCGCGAGACCGCCCAGTCCATGATCATCGCCTCGACCGAAGGTGGTATGGATATCGAAGCGGTGGCCGAAGCCACTCCCGAGAAGCTCATCCGCGTGCCGATCTCGCCCACCATGGGGCTTCGCCACTACCACTGCCGACGCGTCGCCTTCGCTCTCGGCTTCGAAGGAGAGCAAGTCAAGCAATTCGCTCGTATTCTAACGGGGCTCTACAAGATGTATTGGGATAAGAATGCCATGCTTGTCGAAATCAACCCGCTGGTCAAAACCAAGCAGGGCCAGTTGATGGCACTCGACGCCAAAGTCTCTTTCGACGGCAATGCGATCTTCCAACACCCCGATATCCAGCAACTACGTGATCTCAACGAAGAAGACCCCAAAGAGATCGAAGCCTCCAAGCATAATCTCGCCTACATAGCGCTCGACGGCAACATCGCATGTATGGTGAATGGTGCCGGACTTGCGATGGCTACAATGGATATCATTCAAAGCTTTGGCGGCTCCCCAGCCAACTTCCTCGACGTGGGTGGCGGCGCCAACGAAGACCAAGTCACCGCAGCATTTAAGATCATTTTATCCGATCCCAATGTTAAGGGCATACTCGTCAATATCTTTGGTGGTATCATGAAGTGCGACGTTATCGCCCGGGGCATCGTGGCCGCCGCGAAGAACGTCGACATCACTGTGCCGCTCGTCGTCCGTCTTGAGGGAACCAACGTTGAAGCTGGCAAGCAAATCCTACGTGAGAGTGGCGTGGCACTCACTCCGGCCGACAGCCTCGTTCAGGCCGCCGAAGTCATTGTCGCGCAGGTCAATAGCGCAGGATAGTCCTTAAACGATCACATTTAAAATACATTCCAATGAGTATTCTCGTTAATAAAGACACACGTCTCGTCGTTCAAGGGATCACCGGAAAAACCGGTACCTTCCATACACTACAATGCATCGATTACGGCACGAACGTCGTCGCCGGGGTCACTCCCGGCAAGGGTGGTCAACTCTGGGAGGGAAAAGTCCCTGTCTGCAACACGGTCGACGAAGCCGTCAAGCAACATGGTGCCAACGTCTCCGTCATCTATGTGCCGCCGGCCTTCGCCGCCGACTCCATCCTTGAGGCAATCGAAGCGGAAATCCCGCTCGTCATCTGTATCACTGAGGGCGTGCCCGTTCGTGATATGTCTGAAGTCCGCCGCCGTTTGTATTTCCACAACACGAAGACCCGCCTGATCGGCCCCAACTGCCCTGGTATCATTACACCCGGCGAGTGCAAGATCGGCATCATGCCAGGCTACATCCATAAGCCCGGTCGCGTCGGCGTCGTCTCCCGCTCCGGCACACTGACCTACGAGGCCGTCTGGCAACTCACTCAGCGCGGCCACGGGCAATCGACCTGTATTGGTATCGGAGGCGACCCTATTAACGGCACTTCGCAACTCGATGCCGTCCGCATGCTCAACGAAGACCCCGACACGGATGCCATCATCATGATCGGCGAAATCGGTGGTAGCGCGGAAGAGGAAGCCTGCGCCTATATCAAGGAGCACGTTAAAAAGCCCGTCGCCGGATTTATCGCTGGTGCCTCCGCACCCAAGGGGCGCACTATGGGTCACGCTGGTGCTATCGTTTCTGCCAGCGGTGCCGGCACTGCCGAGGCTAAGTTTGCCGCCATGGAAGATGCGGGTGTCTCCATCGCCCGCAACCCATCTGAGATAGCAGACGCTCTACTCAAGATCTACAAAGGCTGAGTCTAGGCTTAGAATGTTTTACAAATCCGCCCGTTGGCTTCAGGCCCGGGCGGATTTTTTATTAGTCTCTGTCAGTGCGCCCGACTCTTCACTAGGCAACAACCACGTCCATACTCGTTGCAAGATCAGTTTGCGCCTGGGCGTGTGGGTCAGTCTTTGCTTGCGCCATCTTCATGCGGTAGCGCTGGAGTTGTTTTGAGGTCAGGGTGGCGATGTTACAAATGGGCTCACCCGGTTTGACTGCGGGCATGGTCGCCATGCCCAGGATGATACCGTTTGCAGGAGAAGTGAGTACGCTTTGCTCCACACCCATGATACTGTAATTCGTAACGATCGCTTGCCCATCCTCAACGAAGTCTCCGGGACTGACGTGAAACTTTAAAATGCCACCGACGGTCGCGCGGATCCACTGGGTCTTGCGAACCTTAGCCAGAAATGGTGGCCGGAGCAATGGAGCGTCGAGCATTCCGAGTACCGAGAGCACATTGCGGATACCCTGAGTGCCGATCTGGAGTATGCTGGGCTCGATTTTCCATGGCTCGCCCGCCTCAAGGATGATTGTCGGGCAACCGCGCTTGGTCGCCTCTCGGCGAAAAGAGCCGAGCGGTCCCTTGCCGTCGACCACCATCATACATCCGAAGGCTTCAGCTAGACGGCGGGCATCTGGGTTCGTCAAGTCGGCGCGAATATTGGGGAAGTTGGTACGCTGGAAAGCTGCCGTGTGTAGGTCGATGCCAAAGTCGCATTTGTCGACTAGTTCGGTCATTAAAGTGTAAGCGATTCGGCTGGCAAGACCTCCCCTTTTTGTGCCAGGAAACGAGCGGTTCAAATCACGTCGGTCTGGAAGATAGCGCTCGTGTGATTCGAATCCAAAGACGTTGACTACGGGTGCCAGAATGAGTGTGCCGCACTTCAGGTTGACGGCATCGCCGAAAAGGAAGTCGTGGATGATCCCTGTGCCGTTAACCTCGTCGCCATGGATGGCTGCGGTGATAAAAATACATGGCCCCGGCTTGCGCGCGCGAATGACGCGCAGGGGTACACGCACTTTATCGCCGGTGTAAGTTTCCGAAATCGTGAGGCGAACGTCCCGGGATTGTCCGAGTGGAATGCGTTCGCCGGCTACTTTGAATGGTGGAGTGCGTTTGGCTGACATGGTCGTGGCTGGGTTCGTTTACGAAGCGGAACGCTCGCTGAAGCTTCGCGCTACGTTTCTGGTTGAATCTTCTTCAGCTTGCGGCGCTTTTTCTTTTGCATGCGCTCAGGAAGGAAACTGCTGAGGGCAATCTGGCTCCCGTAGCAGAGGAGCGTGTCGCCCTCCAAAATCTCGCGCTCTTTCTTCGGGTTGGCGATCTGCTCACCGCCGCGAGAGAGCCGGAGCACAACGATATCACGCTCACGCAAGCCGCTGGACTCGATCGTCTGTCCGATGATCGGCGCATTGGGTGCGACGTTGAATTCGGTCACGGTATAGCCCTTCGTCAACGAAAGACGCTCACGAACGTTAAAGTTACCAAACTTGATTTGCTCTTCAGTGAATTGAATAATTTCTCCAGCGATATCAAGTCCGGTCGCGCCTTCAATGCCTTCGAGTCCGGGAGAGGAGTTGACTTCCATGATGACGGGCCCGTCCTTACCCTCAAGCATGTCGACACCAGCGACTTTCAAATTTAAGATTTGAGCCGCACGCACAGCGGTTCGCTCGTAGGCCTCATCCAGTTTGACCCTTTCGGTCCGTCCACCACGGTGAACGTTGCTGCGAAACTCCTGCCCCACAGCAGTCCGCCGCATCGCGGCCACCACTCGATCACCGACCACGAAAGCACGGATGTCGTGCCCCTTGGATTCGGAGACAAACTTCTGTACGAGCACGTTTTGCTGCACACTGGAAAGTGTCTCGATGATAGCCTCAGCCACCTTGTTGGACTCGGCCAGAATGACGCCGACACCTTGGGTGCCGGATATTAATTTGATGACGACCGGCGCACCACCCATTTCCATGATCGCTTGCAGGATGTCCTTCTGGTTACGAACGAAGGCCGTCTCGGCGATGCCGACATCATGCCGGCTGAGTGCTTGCATGGAAGATAGCTTATCGCGTGAAGCAAGGATGGAGTCTGCTGTATTCAGGCAATAGGAGCCCATCTGCTCAAACTGACGCACAACAGCTGTTCCGTAAAAGGTGACGGAGGTGCCGATACGGGGGATGATGGCATCGTAGTGTGTGATCGGCTTGCCGGCGTAGGTGACATCCGGCTCGCCCTGCCGAAGGTAGAGGCCGAACTTAAGCGTGTCGAAAACGCGAACTTTGTGGCCGCGCTTGATCGCGGCCTCACGAAGGCGTTTAGTGCTATAGAGTCTAGGGCCGCGGGAAAGAATGGCTAAATTCATATCAAGAATTGGTGGTAGACGAATCCAGACTGGGCGGTCATTGAGACCTGACAGTGGAAGGATACCTCTCCGAGGGTGGATTACAATAAGTCGTCGATCATGCGTACTTTACGCCGAGGTCGAGTGACGTGTTTTTGCGAAGAGTCGACAAGAAAATCACCTTCCAAGGCTTTTCGCCCGAGTAGGATGCGACACATCATACTTTCGCGAGAGACCAAGCTAAACTCCACCTCTTTGGTGCAACCGTGGATGGTCACGTTTGTGCGTACGAAGTAGCGCTCGTGCTGATCACCATTACTGGACCGGACATGAGTCTGATGGTCAATCGGCGCAATGATCGTCTTCGTGTGTGAGCGGTCCTTACGATCAAGCACAATATCGAATTGCACCCGGTTGCCCGGCAACTCGATAATATTGTGCACATCCAGTGCAGAACGACGAGCGCCGGTATCACTTTTCGCGAGAATCGAGCCAATGCCCCAATCGGGGAGATCAACTGTTTCTTTCCAGCCAATAACCTGAGGTTTCTTACTCACCAAATCCCTCGCTCGCCCTTTTTAAAGGATCGCGCAACGGCAACCAGCAGTTGTACGGTGTGCTCGATGTCTTCGAGATCAACCATTTCACTAGGGGTGTGCATGTAACGTAGCGGGATCGAAAGCAGCCCTGTCGCGATACCAGCTTGCGCGACTTGAATCGCACGGGCGTCGGTTCCAGTGGGACGAGGGTCCGCTTCAATCTGATAAGGGATCTTGTTCCTCTCGGCCGCACGGATGATGTGCTCGTAGATGATCGGGTTAATGTTCGGACCACGGCAAACGATCGGGCCACCGCCTTGCTTGAAGCTGCCGTATTTGCGATGATCGCAATCGGGTGAGTCGGTGGCGTGTCCAACGTCGACTGCAATTGCGAAATCAGGGTTTTCGGAAAAGGCAGCTGTTATCGCACCGCGAGTGCCTATTTCTTCCTGTGTCGTGGCGGCAGCGGTGACACGGGCGTCGAGCTTATCCTTTCTCAGTCGGCGTACCGCCTCGAGCACTGCATAGGCACCAGCCTTATCATCGAAGGCGCGTGCTACGCCTATGCTGCCGCGAATAAGCTCAAAGCTCTGGTCGTAAACTGCAGTGTCGCCGACACCGACGTATGCCTCGGCCTCTTCTCGACTCTTCACACCGATATCGATCCAGATCTCGTGTGTCTCGGGCACCTTCTTGCGGTCTTCAGGGCTCATTAGATGGATGGCACGTTTGCCAGTCACACCCTTGACGATACCGTCCTTCGTTAGAATCGAAACACGGCGACCGGAGATCATAGTCTTATCGTGACCACCGAGCGTGTCAAAATAGAGAAAGCCTTGTTCGTTGATATAGGTCACGATCAAGCCAAGTTCATCTATGTGTCCGGCGAATAGAAGCTTCGGATCACCGTCCGGATTGACCGTGGCGAAGCGATTGCCCATCGTATCGCGGCGGAAGAGGTCGACCTCGTGCTCGACGTAGCTGTCGACGACCGCTTGCGCCTCGTATTCCGCGCCCGTCGGCGAGCGTGCGTTCAGCAGGTCGACCAAAAACTCGGGGGCATCATAGGCTTTGGACTTTTTGGGTGCGGCTTTCTTGGCAATTTTCTTCTTAGGCATGGTGTAGAGTTTTATCAAAAGTATACGGAGCGCAAAGTCATTTAGAATAAAAAAAACGGCCACCCTCAGCGAGGGTGACCGTTTGTAAACGCTGGATCTGATCGCTTAGAGCGCGTCGCCGTCCGTCTCCTCGGTGCGTATACGCACTGCGCTTTCGAGCGGAAGGACGAAGACCTTGCCGTCGCCGATCTTGCCAGTCTTCGCGGCTTTGACGATGGCGGCGACTGCTTGCTCGACCATGTCGTCTTCGACGACAGTTTCGATCATGGTCTTGGGGAGGAAATCGACCGTGTATTCACTGCCACGATAGATCTCGGTGTGGCCTTTTTGACGACCGAAGCCTTTGACTTCGGTCACGGTGAGGCCAGTCACGCCGACCTCGGCGAGTGCTTCTTTGACATCCTCCATTTTGAAGGGTTTGACGATTGCTTTGATAAGTTTCATAGTGGTTTTAATTTGTTAGATGTAAGTAGGGATTATTCGAATTGATAGGCGGTCTCTCCGTGCTCCGATTGATCGAGACCAGTATGTTCCACTTCGGTGGTCACACGCAAGCCCGTCGTGCATTTGCAAATCATAACAATGATGAAAGTAGCGACCAACGACCAAAGTACAACTGCGCCTATTGCAGTCAATTGAACGCCGAGTTGCTGCCCGACATTCTCGACACCAGTTCCACCGAAGGCGGCCGTGCCAAATACAGCGACTAAAATGGTGCCCATGATACCGCCGACACCGTGGACGGCGAATACGTCGAGCGAGTCGTCGATTTTGAGCTTTTCTTTCACAACGCGGCAGGCGAAGTAACAGACAATTGCCGCCAGCAACCCGAGACAGATCGCACCGAGAGGGCCTACATTTCCGGAGGCTGGCGTAATTGTGGCCAAACCAGCGACCATTCCAGTGACAATACCAACGAGGCCCGGCTTACCGTTTTTAAACCACTCAAGACCCATCCAGGTCAAGCTGGCCACTGCGGCCGAGATGTGCGTGACCAACATCGTCATGCCTGCTGCGTTATTTGCGGCGAGCTGGCTACCGGCGTTAAAGCCGAACCAACCGACCCAGAGCATCGATGCGCCAATCATTACCATGGCAGGATGGTGCGGGATGTGGAGTCGCTTCGGGAAGCCGTCGCGCGGCCCCAACATCTTGGCGAGTAAAAGAGCGGAGACCCCTGCGGTCGCGTGCACGACGATACCGCCCGCGAGGTCAATCACACCGCGTTCGAAAAGCCATCCTCCGCCCCAGACCCAATAGGTCACTGGAGCATAGACGAGGATCAACCAGAGCGTGGTGAACAGCAGGATCGCGCTAAATTTCATGCGCTCGACAAAAGACCCGACGATCAACCCCGGAGTGATGATCGCGAAAGTCATTTGAAACATAATGAAGATCGTTTCGGGGAAATTACCCTGCATACTGTCCGTGGTAATCCCTTTTAAGCCGACATGTTCGAATCCACCGAGCCAGCCACAACTACCGGGGGCGAAGGCCACGGTATAAAGGATTGCGACCCAAAGAATCGATGCCAAGCAAGCGATCGCAAAGCAATGCATGAGCACCGAGAGAACGTTCTGCGAACGAACCAAGCCACCATAGAAAAGCGCCAGACCTGGTAGCGTCATAAAAAGGACGAGCACGGTTGCCGTGAGCATCCAGGCGGTATTCCCCGAGTCCAGTGGAGCCATGTCTTCGACGGCATCAGAGAGGTTCTCCACCGCAGTGACTATCGGTGCAGGCTGTTCGGCTTCTTGCGCCATGAGCATTCCCGGCAGAATCAAAACAGCCAGGAAAGCAAACAAAGAGAGTGTTTTCTTCATTGTAATATGTGTTGTTATAATAAGACAGGTGCAGGCACCTAAGGGGCCGCGATCCAAATGAGATGCACTCACTGGGACAAGTTCATTTTGTTCTATTAGTGAATCTTATGAATACAATTCATGCCCCACCCAAGTAGAGAACGCCCTAAACTCACGAAACTCGCGCCTCAATGAGGCCATCTCACCACAAAGTAACACTTGAGACGACTCGATATCTGCGAAAAGTCTTGAAGGCCATCGTTCTAGACCCAGATTACTCCGCTTTTCACAAAATCTATGAAAACATTGAAATTTGCAGTTCTCCCAGGTGATGGCATCGGTCCCGAAGTCATGGACGTCGCGCTCGACGTCCTCTGTGCCGCTGGCGAAAAATTCGGCTTCGCACTCGATTACGAGAGTGCCGACATCGGCGGCATCGCCATCGACAACCACGGCGTCGCGTTCCCCGACACGACCAAAAACGTCTGTGAAAACTCTGAGGCCATCCTCTTCGGTTCTGTCGGCGGCCCGAAGTGGGAGTCGCTCCCGCCCAAAGAACAGCCGGAGCGCGCGGCTCTGCTTCCGATCCGTAAGGCTTTTTCCCTCTACGCCAATGTGCGTCCCGGCCTACTCTACCCGCAGTTGACGGACGCATCCCCACTCAAGAAGGAGCGCATCCCTAATGGCATCGATATTGTCTGTATACGCGAATTGACCGGCGGCATCTATTTCGGTCAGCCCAAGGCGACCACCACGCTGGACAACGGCGAAGAGCAAGCCATCGACACGATGGTTTACAAGACCAGCGAGATCGAGCGTATCGCTCAAGTCGCCATCGACACGGCCAGAGCCCGCGGCAACCGCGTCTGCTCGGTCGACAAGGCCAACGTCCTCGAAACCTCCGTCCTCTGGCGCAGGGTCGTTACGGAATACTTCGCTAAGCACGCTCCCGAGATCGAGCTCAGTCACATGTATGTGGACAATGCAGCCATGCAGCTCGCCCGTGACCCCAACCAGTTTGACGTATTGTTCACCGAGAACATGTTTGGCGACATCCTCTCCGACGAGATGGGAGTGATCTGTGGTTCGCTCGGCATGCTGGCCTCGGCCAGTCTCGGCGCTGAGAAGAACAGCCTTGGCTTCCCCTTTGGCCTCTACGAACCCTCGGGTGGCACCGCCCCCGACATCGCGGGTCAAGGCATCGCCAACCCCTGCGCGCAAATCCTCAGCGGCGCGATGATGCTTCGCTACAGCTTCGGCGAGTTCGAAGCCGCGGCTGCAATCGAAGCCGCCGTAGAGAAAGCCGTCACCACCGGCACCCGCACCGGCGACATCGCCTTCGGCATCGACCCCGTCGGCACCAAAGCCATGGGCGCGGAGGTGCTGAAGCACCTTTAGAACGTCGAACACCGAACGTCCAACGCTGAACATCGAATGAGCTACAAACAGAATAGTTCTGAATGGGATGAGCTCATTGTTGAAGAAGGTCGTTCCATGTATGACTTAGAAGAGAGGTTGCTGGAATTTTCCGTTCGGACGATTCGCCTGACGCGTCAAATTGAAAGCTCTGAAGCTGGAAAGCATGTCGCCAAACAACTGCTTCGTTCCTCCTCCTCGCCTCTTGCGAATCACGGCGAAGCTCAAGGTGCAGAATCGGCCAAAGACTTCATCCACAAACTTAAAATATCACTCAAGGAACTTAGGGAAACACAACGCTGGCTCAAGCTAGTGAAGCGTGTCCCGCTTGTCGATAAGCCCGAGCTGCTTGATGACCTTCTTAGTGAAACGGATCAACTCATTCGAATCTTTGTCGCGAGTATCAACACCGCTCACTCAAGGTTCATCACAAACAAACCGTAAACTTATTCGATGTTGGACGTTCGACGTTCAATGTTCGATGTTCAAGAAGATGACCTCCGCCGAAATCCGCCAGTCCTTCCTCGACTTCTTCAAGTCCAAGCAGCACAGCATCGTGCCGTCGGCCTCGCTTATGCCGCAGTCGCCGGGCTTGCTCTTCACCAATGCGGGGATGAATCAGTTCGTGCCTTACTTCCTCGGCACGGAGAAGGCGCCCTACTCGCCGCCGCGCGCAGCGGACACCCAGAAATGCATCCGCGCCGGCGGGAAGCACAACGACCTCGAGGATGTCGGCTACGACACCTACCACCACACCTTCTTCGAGATGCTGGGCAACTGGTCCTTTGGCGATTATTTCAAAAAGGAAGCCATCGAATGGGGCTGGGAACTGATCGTGGATGTCTGGGGCGTGCCCGCCGAGCGACTCTATGCTACCGTCTATTCACCAAGTGAAGGGGACCCTTCCGAATTCGACCAGGAGGCCTATGATTTATGGGTCGCACTTTTCGAGAAGAAAGGGCTCGACCCGAAAGTTCACATCATCAACGGCAACGTGAAAGACAACTTCTGGATGATGGGCGAGACCGGCCCCTGCGGGCCCTGCTCCGAACTCCATGTGGACCTCACGCCGAACGGCGACAGTCAGGGCAAACTGGTTAATATGGATTCCGATCTCTGTATCGAGATCTGGAACTTGGTCTTTATCCAATACAACGCCGAGGCCGACGGCAGCTTCCGCGACCTCCCGGCCAAGCACGTCGATACCGGTATGGGCTTCGAACGCGCCTGCTCGCTTATCCAAAACACGAAGGGCTTTACTGACTTTTCCCAGAAACCGACCAACTACGCGACCGACGTCTTTCAGCCCCTCTTCCGCACGCTGGAAAAACTCAGTGGTAAAGAATATGTGGATGTGTATCCAAACTCTTCACTTTCCACTGCCCACTCTTCACTGCCGGAGGCCATCGCCTTCAGAGTCATCGCCGACCACATCCGTACCCTCAGCTTCTCAATTGCTGACGGCATCCTTCCCGGCAACAATGGACGCAACTACGTGCTTCGCCGTATCCTCCGCCGCGCCGTCAAATATGGCCGCGCCCTAGGCTTCGACGGCAGCGAGCCTTTCCTGCCCAAGCTTGTGGATACACTCGTCGCAGAGTTCGGTAGCGTCTTCCCCGAGATCAAGACCCGCGCTGCCGCTATCAAGGACGCACTGACCTCCGAGGAAGAGAGCTTCAATAAGACGCTCGACCGCGGCATGCAGCTCTTTGAAAGCGTCGCTGAAGGAGCCAAAGTATTCCCGCCGAAAGAAGCCTTTAAACTCTACGACACTTTTGGCTTCCCCATCGATTTGACCGCTCTCCTCTGTCGCGAGCGTGGCATCACACTCGACGAAGATGCCGTCGAGGTCTGCATGGAAGAACAACGCGAACGTGCTCGCGCTGCCCAGAAAAGCACAGTTGTCCGTGCGCTCGATTTAAGCACGGACGCTGTTACTGAGTTCGTCGGCTTTGATCAAGACAGCTGCGAGGCGGAGATTCTTGAGGTACACACCCAAGGCGATCAGGTGCTGGTCATCACCGACAAGACCGTACTCTTCACAGAGATGGGCGGCCAAGAAGGCGATACCGGAAAGCTGACTTACAATTCGAAGTCCTATGACGTATCGGTAGTCCAAAAAATCGGTCACGCTATTGCCCACGTTCTTTCCGGAGTGGAGAGTGGAGAGTGGAAAGTCGGGAGTGTGGTCACCCTTGACTTGGATCGTGATCGCCGCAGAGCGATAGAAAGCCACCACACGGCCACTCACTTACTTCACTGGGCATTGCACGAAATTGTTTCGCCTGACGCCACGCAACAGGGCTCCAGCGTCTCGCCCGACCGCCTGCGGTTCGACTTCAACTCCAAAGCGCTCACACCGGAGCAGATTTCTGCCATGGAAGACAAGGTCAACGCCGCAGTTCAGGAAGGCGCCACGGTTTCCTGGAAAGAAGTTCCCCATACTGAAGTCAAAGGCCGCGAAGACATCATGCAGTTCTTCGGCGACAAGTATGGCGACCTCGTGCGCGTTGTGCAGATTGGAGGTGAAGCCAAAGCGCTCAACGGCTATTCAATGGAACTCTGCGGGGGCACTCACATACGCAATACTGCGGAGATTGGTCTCTTTAAAATCAAATCCGAAGGCGCGATTGCCTCAGGTGTGCGCCGGATCGAAGCACTCTGTGGCGAGGCGGCTCAAGCTTACTTGAAAGAAGAAGCCGCCAAAGAGGTAGAGGCCAAAAGCGTCGCGCTCGAAAAGCTGGATGCAGTCAACCAAAAGTTAAAGGCGCTCGACGCTGAAACGTTCAGCGTTGCGGCCGACGCCTCTGCTGATGAGGTAAAGGTCACGGCCGTGGAGGCCGATAAAGCGCTGAAAAAAGCGCAAGCCGCCGGAGCCGCCAAGATGGCCAACGCACTGCTTGCCGACTTGGATCTGTCTGGAAACCTCGTGATCCGAACCGAAGGCCCTGCCGCGCTCCTGCAAGAGTTAATGAACGGCCTGAAAAAGAGCCAATTTGCCCAAGCCGCCGTCTGCATCGTTGACGACGGCGACAAACTGCACCTCGGAGCCTTGGTCGGCACGGACTCGGATCAGAACGCCGGCAAACTCATCCAAACTCTCGCACCCATCGCCGGTGGCAAAGGCGGCGGCAAGCCCGATATGGCTCGGGGCGCCGCCCCCGAGTGTAACAAAGCCAGCGAAATCGAAGCGGCGGCAAAGGCTGCCCTGTAGAAGCGATATTCCTGTCGCTTGATCCTGAGAAAAAAGCGACACGAGTGTCGCTTCTAATGGCGCCTACAGCTTTGACATGCGCCGCGGGCAGGCCAAGCTATCCTCATGAGTATTTCAACCAAGCGCGGCGATGATGGCACAACCTCGTTACTCTTTAACAAACGCGTGCCGAAAACCCATCCTCGCGTCATGACTTACGGCCGTATTGATGAGTTGTCTTCCGCACTAGGGCTTTGCCGTGCTCACAGCAATGACGCGACGACCAAGGAACTCCTGCTCTCCATCCAGAAACAACTTGTCCACTATATGGGTGAATTAGCCACGGCGGACGAAGACCAAGCGCGCTACCAAGAAAAGCATGGAGCACAGGCGATCAATGCAGGCATGATCAGAACTTTCTCTGATCTCATCATAGAAAAGGAAAAGGACATTCGTTTTGAGGGTTGGGTCTACCCCGGAGATAGCCTGGCCGATGCTTTTTTTGACAACGCCCGCACCACCTGCCGCCGCGCCGAGCGGGGTGTCGTAGCCTTACAGGAATCGGGTGCACTTGTTCGGTCTGAACTGATCCAGTATCTCAACCGTCTAGCCGACTTGCTGTGGCTGCTCGGTCGGGAGCATGCATAGCACTGGTTCTAACCCATAAAACTCAAAGCCCTGATTGCAATCTGGGTGAATGTCACTTTGCTATGTCGTCATGAAATCACTTCACCTCTTCAGTCTTGTTTTCGCATTTGTATTCACCGCTAGTTGGCTCAGCGCACATTGCCAAATTCCTTGTGGCATCTTTGGTGACGCGCTCAAGTTCAGCCAATTAGAGCAAGATGTTGAAACTATTAAAAAGTCCGGAAAGTTGATACGTGAACTTTCTTCCAAAGACACCCTCTCAGCAGAAGATCGACAACAGCTCATCCGCTGGACTACGAACAAGGAAGCGCACGCACAGAAGATCATTGACGAATCAGCCAACTACTTTCTCGCTCAACGCATCAAGCTGGACACAGATCATTACACTGAAAAAATAGAACTTCTGCATCTCATCATTATTTATTCGATGAAATCAAAGCAGAGCGTGGAAGCAGAACCAGCCGAGATGGTTGCCAAGAAACTGGCCGCGTTCAAAGAACTCTACCTCGACCATTCGCACACGCACTAGAGCACTGCTTTCAGTGCCGAATAGAGCTTGGCCAGTTCAGGCATCTCTGCGCCAAGTGCTTGACCTCTGCGTAGCGGTTCGCCCCAGATAGACTCGAGCTCAACAGGCTTCTGGTTCAGGTAGTCGATGAGTGAGGATGGCTTATATGCGCCCATTTTCTCGGTTACAGTGAATTGTCCTTCGATGAATGTATCCGTGATCGGGTGCCCATCGAGCGCGGCGGCAGCACGTATTTCTTCCATCAGTATCCGCGCACGTTGAGTCAAATCCGATGCGGCTAGAATATGATCGGTCGTCACACCCCCCGCTACAATGGAGAGCCCATTGAATGGCACATTCCAGCAAAGCTTGCGCCAGAGCGCGGCATCGAGTGATTCAGAGTAGCGGGTGAGCACACCAGCCTGATTGAATAAAGCGACTACGCGCTGTGCTACTTCAGGCCAGCGGTCGTGCAGCGAGCCGATCTCGACGCGCCCCGGATGGTAATTCTCGACGAGGCCGGGGGCGGTACGGTTCACGCAAACAAAGCACAAACCTGCGAGTATGGGATTCTCCGGAAAGTGTTTTGCGAAGAATTCCGCATGCCCCATCCCGTTTTGCAGGCTGAGCAATACTGTGCGTCTGGGTTCGACGATAGACTTTAAAGGTGCAATCAGCTGTCCGTTGACGATCGTTTTCGCGGCAATCATGACGCAATCGGTAGGCAATAAACTACCTGCATCACGTGTAACTATTTCGAGGGGCACCTCAATAGACTCCAGCGTCTGACCCTTGGACGGATCAACCATGGCGATACGGATACCGTGTGCCTGGAGGATTTCAGCGTCGCTGCGTGCGAGCACAGATAATTTGCAGCCGCTTTGCGCAATGCGCCCACCGTAGTAGAGACCAACCGCTCCTGGCCCAAGGAGTGTCCATTGAGTTAGATCTGCGCGATTCATCAGATCCGCCGTGCAGTGGTGTCATTGGGCGTATCACACTTCCCGGGATAATCCAGCGTGTAGTGAAGCCCTCGGCTTTCCTTGCGCTGCAAAGCACAGTCGATGATTAGACCCGCAACGAGGATTAGGTTACGCAGTTCGAGTAGACTTTCGTCCACTTTAAAATTCCAGTAGTATTCGTTGATCTCCCGATCGAGCGTTTGGATGCGGGTTCGGGCACGCTCGAGTCGCTTGGTGCTGCGAACGATACCGACATAGTCCCACATGGTGCGTTTGACCTCGTCCCAGTTGTGAAGCAGCACAACCCTCTCATCGGAATCGCGCACATCGCCGTCGATCCATTCGGGCAAATCGACGGCATTGGCGCCGGAATGCGTCAGATAGCGCGCTACGGCCTCCGCGCCACGGTTAGCGAGAACGACCGCTTCGAGTAAGGAATTACTGGCCAAGCGGTTGGCGCCGTGTAAGCCGGTGCAGGCGACTTCGCCACAGGCATACAGTCCATCGAGCGAGGTTTCGGCATCGAGACTGGTTTTGACTCCGCCGCAGAGGTAGTGTGCGGCGGGGACGACAGGAATCATATCGCGCTCCAGAGCGATGCCTTGCTTCGCGCAATACTCATATATATTGGGGAAATGCTCGTGCAGTTTCTTAAGTGAGATTGCTCTCGTATCCAGCCAGAGGTGGCGGGCACCAGATTGCTTCATCTCAGCATCGATGGCGCGGGCGACGATATCGCGTGGAGCCAGATCCTTGCGCTTGTCGTATTTCTCCATAAAGGCCTCACCCTTTAAATTCCTAAGGATGGCACCCTCCCCGCGCACCGCCTCGCTGATCAGAAAGCGGTCGCCTTCTTTGCTGTAGAAGGCTGTCGGATGGAACTGAATGAACTCCATATTGCGCACTTCAACGCCCGCACGGTAGGCCATGGCGATACCGTCGCCAGTTGCGATAAAGGGATTGGTCGTAAACTGATAAACTTGCCCGATGCCCCCCGTAGCAAGGAGGACGGCACGAGCGGCAAAAGTTTCGACGTGTTCGGTTTGGGTATTGAGCGCATAGAGACCGAGCACACGATCCGCGCCCTCCAGCTCCCTGCCCTGTTGCTTGGCCAACTTCGAAGCGGTGATCAGCTCAACCGCGAAATGATGCTCATACGTTTCGATGTTGGGCGAGCTTTCAATGCCATGAACGAGCGCTTCCTCGATGGCCTTGCCTGTGATGTCCTTGACGTGGAGGATGCGGCGCTTGGAGTGCCCCCCTTCTTTGCCGAGGGAGACCCGACCATCATCAAGCTGTGTGAAGGCCACGCCGCGGCGTGCGAGTTCCTCGATGCTGGCGGCACCATTTTTTAATATCGCGCGCACTGCGCTTTCATCACAAAGGCCGTCTCCTGCATCGAGGGTGTCGGCCACATGCATCTCAACATCGTCAGTTTGTGAGGTCACCGCGGCAATGCCGCCTTGTGCGTAATTGGTATTCGACTCGGCAGAGTTCTTTTTAGTGATAATCGCCACGCGTTGCCCAGCCTCGGCAACCTTGAGCGCGAAGCTGAGGCCAGCGATCCCACTACCGACGACAATGACATCATAGGATTTAGGCATCGTTTACAATTCGATGTTATCGATCAGGCGAATTTGGTCCGCCCAAGCGGCCACGCAAAGGAGTTGTTGACCCGGAATGATCTCGCGGGCGGGCTCCATTGTATCTCGGTCGACGACTTGTGCGTAAATAACGCGGATCCGCCTGGAGAGTGACAAGTGGTGGATGACTTCAGCGACAATTCGGTCGACGCTCTTCGTTCCCGAATCGACCATACTTTTCGCAGTGCGTAGCGATTGCGAGATGCAGAGCGCCTCCTGTCTTTGCGAATCCGTCAGATACGCGTTACGGGAGCTTGTGGCCATGCCGTCCGCATCACGGTGAGTCGGGCCAATCACGATTTCGGCAGAAATATTGAGATCGGTGACCATTTTGCGGATGACTGCACATTGCTGGGCATCCTTCTGCCCAAGAACGACAAGGTCGGGGCGTGTGATATTGAAAAGCTTTAGACAAACTGTGGTGACACCTCTGAAGTGATGTGGTCGAGAGACGCCACAGAGCCCCGAGCTGATTTGCTCCTCAGTGACAAAAGTCGAGAAGCCCGGAGGATACATTTCATCGACGGAAGGATTGAAGACAATGTCAGCTCCGCGTTCGCGGCACTTCTCGATATCTTCTTCCAGCACACGAGGATATTTCTCATAATCTTCGCTGGGGCCGAACTGGGTGGGGTTGACAAAAATCGAAACGATGACCTTATCAGATTTTTCCTTGGCAATATCGATCAACGACAAATGTCCCTCGTGTAGACTACCCATCGTCGGCACGAGTCCGATCAGGCGGCCACTCGAGCGTAAGCCGATGGCGTGAGATTGCATTTCATTGACCGATTGAATTGTCTGCATAATCAAAAACTATTTGCACAGATTAGCTACCTTGTGCGAATTGTCACAATAATAATCCGAACACAAGCCAACCCAACACATATTTACACATGAGCGACCCATATATCCAAGAACTCTTCGCAGAGCGCATCGGCGGCAACCAATACGGCAAGTCCACCGCCATTTATAAGTTTGAGAAGATCAAACGCGCGAAAAAGGCTGCGATTGCTGCCAATCCCGGTGTCGAACTGATCGATATGGGCGTGGGCGAGCCCGACGAAATGGCTTTCCCGGTTGTGGTCGAGGCTTTGCAGACGGCGGCAGCCAAACCGGAAAACCGTGGCTACGCAGACAATGGGGGCGACGAATTTAAAAAAGCCGCCGCTCAATACATGGCGGATGTCTTTGGCGTGACCGACATCAACTCGGATACGGACGTCGTCCACTCGATCGGTTCGAAAACCGCCCTCTCGATGATTCCAGCCTGCTTCATCAACCCCAGAGACTACGTCCTGATGACCGTACCTGGCTACCCGGTACTCGGCACCCATGCTAAGTATCTGGGGGGTGAAGTCTACAACATGAAGCTGGAAGCAGCCAACGACTTCCTCCCCGATCTGGATGCGGTGCCCGCTGATGTGGTGGCCAAAGCCAAAATCATGGTACTCAACTACCCGAATAACCCGACCGGTGCCTCCGCCACGCTTGATTTTTTTGCCAAGGCGGTCGGGTTTGCTAAGGCCAATAATCTCATTATACTACAAGACGCGGCCTACGCATCACTCATTTTCGAGGGCAAGCCGGTTTCGATCTTCCAAGTGCCCGGCGCCAAGGAAGTCGCCATCGAATTGCATTCGCTCTCCAAGAGCTACAACATGACAGGCTGGCGCCTCGGCTTCGTGGTGGGCAACCCGCTTATTGTGCAAGCCTACGCTGACATGAAGGATAACTCCGACTCCGGCCAGTTTCTCGCCATCCAAAAGGCAGGCGCGGTCGCCCTAGCCAACCCACAGATCACCGAGGAGATCGCCGCGAAATACTCCCGCCGTATGGACCTGTTGGTCGAGGCGCTCAATAATAACGGTTTTAATGCGAAGAAACCGAAGGGCAGCTTCTTCCTCTACGTCGCCGCGCCGAGTTCCGCTACTGTAGACGGTGTCACGACCGATTTCACCACTGGCGAAGCCTTCAGTCAATGGCTCATCACTAACGAACTGATCAGTACTGTGCCTTGGGATGACTGCGGCAGCTTCGTCCGCTTCTCCGTAACCTTCGCCGCAAAAGGCATCGAGAAGGAAAAGGAAATCGCCGGCGAAATCGCTCAGCGCCTGTCAAAATACGAATTCACATTTTAGTCTGATCGACCAGCAGTCTTCGAACCAAGTCGAAGACTCAATCTTGGCAAGAAGGGACGATGCAACGCGTCCCTTCTTTTTTTTGGTGCTGATGCTGATTCGCTCAACAATTTCAGGCGAAATTCCAGCTTGCCAGCAGGCAGCCAGACTGTTACTGTGATAACGTCTCACAGAGAAGGAAATCTTCTGATGATTACTCGCCATCCTGTTCACCTCTAAACAGAAAGATCTGCTATGCCACTCCACCCCAGCTTCCAGGAATGCCGCGCATACGTTGCCGCGCATCTTCATCACCAAACCAAATACCACCCCAAGCAGGCGAAGCGTCTTCCGGCTATCACAATTTCACGCCAGACGGGCGCGCGCGCCCACAGCATTGGGATGAAGCTACAAGCTGCACTGCGGGAGGACGCTCCCGAAGGCTCGGTGCCTTGGACGCTATTTGACGAAAATCTGGTTAAAAAAGTTTTAGAGGATCACCAGTTACCGGCCGATCTGGAAAAATTCATGCCCGACGATGCAGTCAATGAATATGAGGGCGCAGTCAACGAGCTCTTGGGCCGACACCCCTCGTTATGGACGCTTTTTGAAAAAACTGTCAGCACCATCGTGCAGCTCAGTCGTATGGGGCACAGTATCATCGTAGGGCGTGGAGGGAACGAGATCACCCGTGGATTTCACAATGTTATCAATGTGCGATTAATCGGCAGTAAAGAGCAACGTATCCGACATTTGGTGGTTACACATGGCATGGAGCTTGCCTACGCGAAGAAGTTTGTGAAAGGGGAAGATGCCGCGCGCCGACGTTTCCTCAAGCAACACTTCGACGCTGATATAAATGACCCGGAGCGGTATGATATCGTCATCAACACAGACCATCTTGAGGATGATGCCGTCGTGGAGATGCTCGCCGCCGCGATTCGGCGTATGGGTTGAGTCGTATCCACTTAGGCAACGTCCAGACCATTGAGTCGACCTTGATGGCGCAAGGTCGCTACGATTTTTTTAATGTAGCGATGTGACGCCAGTCGCGTCGACGTAGACTCAGATAATCATCCCGGCCGCGACGGTTTCGTTGGTCTGTTCGTCGATGAGCACGAAACTGCCGGAGATACGGTTTGCCTTGTAGCTGTCGGCGATCAGCGGCGCAGAGGTCCGAAGCGAGATGCGGCCGATGTCGTTGTGGTTGAAAATAAGGTCGTCCTCAATTTTATGCAGGGTGTTGATATTCACCTTATACTTCACTTCGCTCACGATCGCTTTTACTTCCTTCGTCGTATGGCGGAGGATGTATTTGCCGCGACCGGCTAATTTTTTAGTTGAAGAGAACCAGCAGATCATGGCCTCTACGTCCTGCCGAGGTTCGGGCGTACTGTTAGGCTTGACCAGCATGTCGCCGCGAGAGATATCGATCTCGTCGTTGAGCGTAATGGCAACCGACATAGGCGGGAAAGCTTCGTCGAGTTCACCGTCCATGGTGTGGATGGCTTTGATCGTAGACTCAAAGCCTGAGGGCATGACTTTGATCGGATCGCCCGGCTTAAAGACGCCACCGGCTATACGCCCCGCGAAGCCACGGAAGTCGTGCCACTTATCAGAATGCGGACGTATGACCCATTGTACGGGGAAACGCGCTTCGACGTGATTGTGATCGGCACCTATGTAAACCGTCTCCAGATGGTAGAGCATAGCTGGGCCCTGATACCAGGGCATGTTAGTGGATTTATCGACGATATTGTCGCCGAGTAGTGCGCTGACAGGTATGAAAGTGATTTCAACGATGTTATCGAGGCGCGAAGCGAACTTCTTAAAGTCATCTACGATCTGATTGTAGGTCGCCTCACTCCAATCGACGAGGTCCATCTTATTCACACAGACCACGATGTGCTGGATGCGAAGCAAATTGGCAATGAAGGCGTGGCGGCAAGTCTGCTCGATCACGCCTTTACGCGCATCGACGAGGAGGATGGCTAGATTGGCCGTGGAAGCACCGGTCACCATATTGCGGGTGTATTGAATGTGCCCAGGAGTGTCGGCTATGATAAACTTACGCTTTGGCGTAGCGAAGTAGCGGTAGGCCACGTCGATCGTGATGCCTTGCTCGCGCTCGGAGCGAAGGCCATCGGTGAGGAGCGCGAGGTTGACGTTTTCATCACCGCGGGACTTGGAGCTTTTCTCCATGGCTTCGAGTTGATCCTCGAAAATGGCCTTACTGTCGTAAAGGAGGCGCCCAATAAGTGTGCTTTTGCCGTCGTCGACGGAACCTGCGGTGGTGAACCGCAAAAGATCCATATCAAGGTAGCCGGCTGTAGATTCTGATTCGCTCATGATGGAATAATTGATGAATGATAAATAATGAATGATGTATTTTTCGAGACTTAGCCCTCAGGTCTAAAGTTTCAGCCTTCAGTCCTCTTAAAAATACCCTTCTTTTTTGCGGTCTTCCATGGCGGTTTCGGAGCGCTTGTCGTCGGCGCGAGTGCCTCGCTCAGTCTGACGCGCGGCGGCGACTTCTGCGATAATGTCGTCGAGGCTGCTGGCTGTGGAAAGTGCGGCGCCGGTGCAGGTGGCATCGCCGATCGTGCGGAAACGAACCGTCATCTTTTTAATGTTAGCCTGCTCTTCGGGGAGCAGTTCCATGAAATCGGTGATCCCCATAATGACTCCATTGCGCACAAAGCAATCACGTTCATGGGAGAAGTAGAGGTTCGGCAGCTCGATATTCTCGAGCTTGATGTATTGCCAGATGTCCATCTCCGTCCAGTTGCTGAGCGGGAAGACGCGGAAGTGCTCGCCGTGGTGCTTGCGCCCGTTGAAGATGTTCCAAAGCTCGGGCCGCTGGTTCTTCGGGTCCCACTGGCCGAAGGCATCGCGGTGCGAGAAAAAGCGCTCCTTGGCGCGGGCTTTCTCCTCGTCGCGGCGGCCACCACCGAGAGCAGCGTCGTATTGGCCTTCTTCCAGTCCCTCAAGTAGCGCGACAGTCTGCAGGCCATTACGGCTAGCGTAAGGCCCAGTCTCTTCGATGACTTTACCCTCATCGATCGCTTTCTGCACGGAGGCAACTTTGAGGTCAGCCCCCATTTCCTCCACAAAGCGGTCGCGGTATTCCATCGTCTCAGGGAAATTGTGGCCGGTATCGACGTGCAATAAAGGGAACGGAAGCTTGGCCGGCCAAAAGGCTTTCTTCGCCAGATAGGCCATGACAATGGAGTCTTTGCCGCCGGAAAAGAGGAGAACGGGTTTCTCAAACTGCGCGGCTGTCTCGCGAAGGATATAGATCGCTTCGGATTCGAGCTGTTTGAGGTGAGTGATTGTGTAGTCTTGAGCCATACTTACTTACAGGGTGAAAGTTGTGGGTTTTGTTAAGTAGCGAGTTTGCGCTAGCAAAGTCGAAGGAGCTCGCAAAGCCGCTCACATCGACGTCGTTGGTACGACATCGCGATCATAAGACGGTTGCTGCTCATTCTCTGATTGTTCATGAGTCCGCTTTTTTAATAAGAGGAAGGACTTTGTCCAAAAGTTGGTTGAGGGATTCTTCTTCGGTTTGGCCGTCTGTAGAGATCGTCCAGTCGGCGTCAGCTGATTCGGGCGCTTCGAATGAAGAGTCTTTGCCCGTGAAATGCTTAACTCGTCCGGCAGCAGCTTTTGCGTAGAGGCCTTTCACATCGCGCTGGGCGCAGGTCTCAAAAGAGGCTTCAACATAAACGGGGGTCATATCACCCTCCCCCACAATCTCACGGGCGGCGGCGCGGAGCTCGCGCTTGGGAGTGATAAAGGAAGTGAAAACAATGATACCCGCATCAAGGAAAAGCCGCGCGACTTCGGCGATACGGCGAATGTTTTCCTGGCGGTCTTCGTCGGAAAAGCCGAGGTCGCGATTCAGACGACTGCGGACATTGTCGCCATCGAGAATCTTCGTCACGTAGCCCTGTTCGGCGAGTTTGCGCTCCAGCGAATTGGCTAGCGTGCTCTTCCCAGATCCGGACAATCCATAAAACCAGAACACATGGCCGCGCTGCTTGAGCTGCGCCTCCTTGGCGCCGCGCCCTAGCATGCGGTGAAATTCGGTATGTATATTATCTGATGTGGACATGAAAAAACCCGCGACGAAAGCACGTATGGTTAAAATGTAAACGCGTTTTCATTAACTTAGGTTGTTGAGTCAAGAACCTAATAAAAGAAATTAAAGTGCCTACCTTCTGTCCGGACGCATGGCGAGGCTGACCACTTCACTATCAAAATAATTACGGTCCATCCCGGCGTTGACGACAATCCCTTGCCCATTGATACCGCTGGAAGCGGCGCTAAGAAGAAAGACGGCTGTATTGGCGACTTCCTGGGTAGTCAGATTTTGCTTACGGAAGGTCAGCTTCTCGGCAAACAAATAGCTCTCCAAGTAGCCAGGGATGCCGGCGGAAGCGCTGGTCTTCAGTGGACCTGCATTGACGGTATTGAAGCGGACACGAGTATCTGCACTAAAGGATTTTGCTAAATTATAAGAGGAAGTTTCCAGTGCGGCCTTAATGGGAGCCATGTAACCATAGTTTTCGGCGGTCACATCGGTCGAACTAATGCCAATAGACACCACGGAGGCATCGTCCTTTAGGATTGGCTTGAAGGCATTGGCCACCTCAACGAGTGAGAATGCGGAGATCGCCGTGGCCTGGAGGAAGTCTTTGCGGACCGTCTCGTGGAATGGCTTGAAGCCCTCAGAGTAGTTGGCGAAGGCGATCGAGTGCACGATGCCGTCGAGCGAGCCGTAGTCGGCGGCGATCTGGTCTGCTAAAGCGGTGATCTGCTCAGGAAACTCAACATCACAGAGGTAGGCCTTTCGGTCGCCGAGCAGTTTGTGTAGGCTCTCAAGCCGCGCTTCCGAGCGCACGCTGTGAATGACTTCGGCGCCCTCTTCTTCAAGCGACTTGGTGATCGCCCACGCGACGCTTTTACGGTTGGCCACCCCCATGACGAGGACGCGTTTATTTTCTAAATTGAGGAAACTCATATCCTCTCCTCCTCCACCATGGCGAGGGCGAACTCGACCGTCATCGCTGGCTTGCCGCCCTTGAGCACTTTGCCTTTCATGAAGAAGAAACGACTGACGGCCTCTTTCATCGTCACTTCGATCGTGATTTCGTCGCCGGGCTTCACCATCTGCTTGAAACGGGCATCGGTAATTCGCGAAAGCACAGGGGTCACGTCATTGAGCGAGCGGCCGTCCTTTTCAATTTGTTTAGCGAGGTAGATCGCTCCAGTCTGAAAGCAGGCTTCGCAAAGCAAGACACCCGGCATGATAGGATTCCCCGGATAGTGTCCCTCAAATTGGGGCTCCTCCATGCGGATGGTGCGTTTGCAAGTGGCACCGTCTTCACGTACTTCGACGATTTCGTCGATGAAAAGAAACGGCGGGCGGTGCGGGATGCTGCGTAAGATTTCGTCCATGAAGCCGAGTGAACTTGTAAACGCGACAAATGCACGCCTGAAAATCGTTTCTCCGCAGGACATCAACTACGGACAGTGCCAGGCGCACGCCCGTATGTCTTTTTAAAGGCACGCGAAAACGCCGAAAAACTTTCATAGCCGCACGCATGTGCAATCTCTCCGACCTTCAAGGTGGATGCGTTAAGTAAATGTCGGGCACGGTTCATGCGGATGCGCTGGAGCAACTCTTGCGGTGTGATCCGTAGATGCCGCCGTACCGTACGTTCCAGCGTGGAGACAGAAACATGTGCCGATCGCGCGAGGGCTTCGACGGTGACTCCACTTGGCATCTGCTTCTTCGCCGTACTGACGATTCGGGACAAATCCAGATAATCAACGGGTAACTCCCCCGTCGAATCCATTGGGCGACTCATGCCATAAGTTCCGGCCACAGCGCCTCCCTGTCCACGAAAGACGAACTTACTAGTCGAGCACCAAGCCACCTCCCCATCAGGGCTCATAACAAGCTCGGGCTTGTTAATGATCGGTCGCTGGTCCCGAATCAAAGACGCATCGTCTTCCATATAGACCGAAGCCAATTCGTTAAAGAACCAATCGCTGTCCAGCGTACCAAGCATTGCCTCACGACTGGCCTGAGCCTGCTGCACCAAAGTCAGATTAACCCAAAGAAAGCGTCCTTCTAGGTCTTTGACCCAAAAAGCCACATCATCTAATAAGTCCCACAATGTGTAGTCTGTGAAAGCATCTAAATCCATAATCTGACGAATCCTGCACAATTATGGCGGCCTAGGGGCATTGTCAATCTTCGTGAGATCGTGTATGTTTTTAACATGAGTCGAAAAGTTACCCTATTCACCGGCCAGTGGGCGGACCTGCCCCTGGATGAACTCCTCCCCCTCGTAAAAAAAATGGGCTACGACGGTGTCGAACTAGCTTGCTGGGGCGATCATTTCGAAGTCGACCGTGCCTTGATCGAGGAGAAATACGTCGATCATATCTGGTCGAAGCTGAAAGAGAACGGATTGACGTGCTACGCCATCTCCAACCATCTCGTCGGGCAAGCTGTCTGCGATCCGATCGACGAACGCCACCAGGCCATCCTTTCGCCTAAAATCTGGGGCGACGGCACACCTGAGGGCGTTCGCCAACGTGCTGCCGAAGGAATGAAAGATACTGCACGCGCGGCACGGAAGTTTTTTGATGCGCGTCCCGACGAATCCGTCATCGCGCCCGTGGTCAACGGCTTCACCGGCTCTTCGATCTGGCATGCGCTCTACGCCTTCCCTCCCACCTCTCAGGCCTATTTGGATAAAGGATACAAGGACTTCACGGATCGCTGGAGCCCCATCCTCGACGTATTTGAGGAGGTCGATGTCAACTTCGCTCTCGAAGTCCACCCGACCGAGATCGCCTTCGATACAGCCTCGGCGAAGCGTGCTCTGGAAGCCGTCAATCAACATAGGCGGTTCGGTTTCAACTACGACCCTAGCCACCTCGGCTACCAAGGCGTCGACTACGTTAAATTCATCCGGGACTTCTCGGAACGCATTTACCACGTCCATATGAAGGACGCCTGGTGGGGCCACGGCGATGGCAGTGTGGGCGTCTTTGGCGGCCATACTGATTTCACCGACTCAAGGCGCTATTGGGACTTCCGCTCGCTGGGACATGGCGACATCCAATTCGAAGATATCATCGTCGCGTTGAATGACATCGGCTACGCCGGTCCACTCTCCATTGAGTGGGAAGACGGCCGCATGGATCGCGTCCATGGGGGTGCCGAAGCCGCCGCTTTTACTCGCAAAGTCGATTTCAAACCCAACACGTCGGCCTTCGACGCGGCCTTCGATCAAAAGAATCAGTAGATTCCATCCATATCCCACATCCCCAGATCTCATGACACTTAACCGAAAAATCCGTATGGGCATGGTTGGCGGCGGCCAGGGTGCCTTTATTGGCGGCGTCCACCGCATGGCCGCCGCCCTCGATCAACAGATCGAGCTCGTCTGCGGCGCGTTTAGCTCGAACTCGGATCGCTCCAAGGCTTCCGGTAAGGATTTCTTCCTCCCCCAAGCGCGCTGCTATCCAGACTTCGAGACGATGATGTCCGAAGAGGCTAAGTTGCCGGAAGACGAGCGCATGGATTTTGTCGCGATCGTCACGCCCAACCACGTTCACTTCCCCGCCGCCAAGGCCGCACTCGAAGCAGGCTTCCATGTGCTTTCGGACAAGCCTGCTACCTTTAATCTTGAAGAAGCCAAAATCCTCGCCGGGATCGTCAAAAAAACTGGCCTGAAATACGGCCTCACCCACAACTACACCGGCTACCCGATGGTCAAGCAGGCGCGCGACATGATACTGAGCGGCCAACTCGGCAAGATCCGCAAAATCGTGGTTGAATATCCGCAGGGCTGGCTCGCCACCGCACTTGAAAGGGAGGACCAAAAGCAGGCGGCATGGCGCACCGATCCAAATCGATCAGGTGCCGCGGGTTGTATGGGTGATATCGGCACACACGCCGAAAATCTCGCCGAATATATGACGGGCCTGCAGATCAAAGAACTCGCCGCCGATTTGACGGCATTCGTTGAGGGCCGCTTGCTCGACGATGACGGGAACGTGCTCCTCCGTTTTGAAGGCGGCGCTAAGGGCATCCTTCACGCCTCCCAGATTTCCGTCGGCGAAGAAAACTCTCTGAATATTCGTATTTATGGCGAAACCGGCGGTCTCGAATGGCATCAAATGGAGCCGAATACATTGACCGTGCACCGCCTCGATCAACCGACGCAGATCTACCGCACCGGCAATGGCTACCTCTGTGAAAGCGCTACCGCGCATAGCCGCATACCTGCCGGACACCCCGAGGGCTACCTAGAAGCGTTCGCCAACATCTATCGCAATTTCGCCGCCGACCTCGCGGCAACACTGGGTGGTGTCAAAGCCCCCACCCATGCCAGCGACTACCCCACCATCGAAGACGGCGTCCGCGGCATGGCCTTCATCGAAGCTGTCGTCCAAAGCTCACAGAATAATGCTACCTGGACCCCCCTTTCATACTAGTCGGCACTCTACAACTCACACCCACGCATCGGGCACTCTACTCTTTCGCAATGGAGCCATGATCACGGCGGTCTTCTCCTTCGATGTCGTCGCGGCCGAACACAGCTCGATCCAGCTCTACGGAAACGAGGGCTCGGTCCAAGTGCCGGATCCGAAGACCTACGTGGGGCTGGTCTCCAACTTTGTCCATGGAGACAACGAATGCACCGTGCACGAGTTCTCTCGCCCCTACGTTCGAAATATGCTCACGGGCGCGCACTTGACAAGCTCGGCAGGCTCACGAATCTGACTGCTATGCGTTTCCTTATCTCCGCTCTCATTTGCTCCCTTCTGTTTGGCTGCGTTTCAGCGCGTAAACCGGCTCTAAGTTCTGTTGAAATAGAGGAGATCAAACCACGCTACATCGAGACCGAACAGTTTAAGCGTGTGAGCGAATACTTGACGGGTAAAGAGAATGCCGGGGATCGTGTCATCCTTCGCACTCACCCCGATGAGCGCTCAGGCTACTACTTCACACTCATTCTGAATGAAGATGTCCGCCGACTACCTAAGGGCACTCAAATTATCGGTGAGTTTTATACACCAAAATCAGTCGAAAAGCAGACCCACGCATTCACCTTACCCCATAAGCTCAAAAGCACGAACGAGATTTTTATCGGCCTGACCGGAGAGGACTGGCCCCTAAAGAATAGTGTCCCTGCGGCATGGCGATTTACGATCAACGACGCAAATGGTGCTCAACTCGCTCAAAAACAAAGTTACCTCTGGAGTTTGTAGTGCAGCGAATTCTTTAGCTGAGCATATAACGAGATTGTAAAATCGCGAACGAGTCTATGGTAGCTAATGCAGCCACTACAACGATCCAAAATAGCCACGCTGTATCCGGAAAAGACTGCATGTTCCAAGATTGGTGCAGATGGAAAGACGCCCCGACTTTTACACAGTCTTCATTCAAGGAGACGCTGTGCGGTGGGCAAGCCTTCCGCTGGCGACAAATTGATGATTATTACGAAGGCCGCTGGAGTTCCAACGTTGTTCGGCTGCGGTATTTGGATGGAGCAGTCCACTTCGCTCTACCAGCATCTGTCGATCGGACGAGTGCCCTTCAAAACCTCCGCAGCTACTTCGCCTGCGAAACTGATTTCTACCAACTAAGCGACGCCCTGCCTTGGCGGAATGACTCGATCTTATCTACCGCGATCCAACACTTCTCCGGGCTGCGGATCCTTCGCCAACCTTTTGCGGAAACGCTTTTCTGTTTTCTCTGCAGCTCCACTAAACAGATTCCTCAAATACAAGCGATCTGTGAGGCCATCGCGCTGGATATGGGTGCCCCACTCGCGGATGGAAGCCATGCCTTACCCACTTGGCCAGTGATTGCCGCAGCCGGCGAAGCTCGTCTCCGCGCCGCTAAGCTCGGCTACCGGGCACGCTACATCCATCAGACTGCGCTATACCTCGCCTCCAGGCCCGGCTGGTTAGAGGCCACGGAACGCGCCCCGACCCATCAAGCCCGCGCCCGGCTAATGGAACTGCCCGGGGTCGGTCGGAAGATCGCCGATTGTACACTCCTATTCGGGGCAGGCCGCTTGGAGGCCTTTCCTATCGATACATGGGTTGAGAAAATCCTGAATCGCGCCTACCTGCTGGAGGGCTGGAAGCTGCCACAACTTCAGGACTTCGCTCGTGTCCATTTCGGCAATACGTCAGGCTATGCTCAGCAGTATCTGTTTGCCGCAGCACGAGCCGGACACATCCCTTCGTGACGCGACGCTTTCATCGACTGAGCTTGGTCGAAGGCTGCGTGCATTCCTGTCTGTTTCGCAAATAGCCGAAATCCTAAGAATTTTGGATCGATGAAGCCAACAAACGAGCCCGGCCACTTATGCTCGCAACAACTTACAAGATCAGCTACTTATGAGCACACACCGCAGCGCTCACCCATCTTGGCATAGACTTCCCGCCCCTCTGCCGCCTGCTCCAACAGGTCGGCATCCAGGCGAATCGCCCCTTTTTGGAATATCGTCGTCACGCAGGAACCGCCGAAGGAGAAATACCCTTTGTCCCCGCCCTTCTCGACCGCGCCCGGTTCAAAGGTGGAATGCATGCCTCCGACGCAGGTCGCGCCGATTTCCATCACCAGCACCTTGCCGAATTCGGGGGATTCCACCACTGTGCGCGCACGGCGGTTCTCCCAAAGAATCGATAGCTGCCGCCGCAGGGCGAGTGGACTGACGGAGCGCAAAGTCCCGTCCAGCACCTGCACGGCGCCCGCTACGCCCGAAACCGGGAAATGGTAGCGGTGATAGTCGACCGGGCAAAGCCGCGAGATCAACATTGAGCCGCCCCTGAAAGTTTGAGCGAGCCCCACATCGCCGACGAACTTCGCCAAATCAAACGACTGTCCTTTGATATAAAACCGATCCGCACCGTCCACGTTCTCGATCGCCAGATGACGACCATCCGCCGGAAAAACTGCTGACTTCGGATCCGTGTCCACCGGCCGTGCCACTGCTTTTAGGCGGCGGTAGAAAAACTCGTTAAAGCTCTCGTAGCGCTCGATCGGATCCGCGAAATCCCTCGGGTCGACGCCGTAGTTTTCGATAAAAGGGCCCACCTTCGCCCTGCTTTTCCGCTGATCCATCCGCCAGCCATACCAGCGGGAAAACCAGAGTCGTTTGACTGCCACTGCAACAGTCAGTCGACCAAGGGGATTCCCATAGGCCCAGCGTAGGAAGCCTTCCCCGTAAACATCCTCGGTCTCCAACTCGCCGGTGGCCCGGTTGTAGAATTCGATCGGTGCGTTGTATCGCGTGGTTTGTGACATACTCAGCTTGCTTATGTAGCACTCTGCTTTCTCATTGCGAGCGAAAGACCCATCCAAACAGCAATTAATCCGAGGGCGATACTACCCGCGGCATAGGCACCGGCCAAGCTACCTTCTCCCTTCTGGACGAGCGCCAAGATGTGCCAACTGAAAGTAGAGAATGTGGTATATCCTCCACAGAATCCGGTAATCCAGAAATGCCATTTATAAGGATGTGCTGTCATCGCACCGCCTGTTGCCCATAACCCAGCGAGGTAGCCTATCAAGAATGAGCCAGTCAAATTAATAAACAGAGTCGAAAGAGGCATCACTGCTAGGCCGGCAAGAACGACAAGCGAATCAAGTAAATAGCGGAGACCGCCGCCGAGGCCACTTCCAAGCCCGATCCAAAGCAACTGTTGTAGACTGCACAATCCTCTCATCTAGCCCAGACCTCTCCAAGTGCATAGCCGCTCAACAGGCTAAGTAGGCAGATCAGCACACTCCCCAGAATGTTGACCAAGGCCTTCCCCCATGACTGCTCCGACGCTAGACTCAGGGTCTGCAAGCTGAATGTGGAAAAAGTCGTCAGCCCACCACAAAAGCCGATGCCGAGGAAGGCCTGTAGTCCCCCTGAAGCAAACAACTCGCCCCCCAAGACGAAACCTAACAGGAGGCTGCCCAGGGCATTGACAGCCAACGTTCCCCAGGGGAACCGCTCGCCGACTACGCGGCTGACGAGTGTCATGCCTAGGTAACGCACCATCCCACCCATCGCACATCCCAAAAATGTCATTAGAATTAACACGACTTTTGCTTGGCAAGAATACCCCCTCCTGTAAAGCCTAGCATGTTCCGGTTGGTTGATATAGATACAATTTTAAACTCGGGCTAAGGCGGCCACCTTAAGAAAGTCGCATACGTACGTCCGTTCCTTTAGGTGCGGGACCAGTTCCGGCAAATCTTGTAGTTTATGCCCCCCGTGGATTTAATGGCGCCCGCTTGATGTGCCAAGCCTGCTTGACATTACAAGCTGCCCAGAGAATCAAGCTGCGGCAGCGATCTACCGCTCGGACTTGTTGGCCAGCGTGGGTTCGGTAACCTGCGAAGCTTGAAAAGCTCTGCATGCATCCGTGATCCGTAATAGCTCCAAAATAGTGCGAAAATTATCCGCATTAAGCCTTGATCTTTAGCACATGCCCCCATTTATTCCACCGCTTTCACTTTTAACAAGGTTTCTATTATGTCACAACACAACAGTTTCAAGGCCGCCGGCGGCGGCGGTAAAAAGAATCGCACAGTTCTCAAACGCTTCGAGCGCGTCGATTTGCTCCGCAAACGTGGACAGTGGGAAGATGGCAATCGCGTCATCGGCCTCAAAAAAACGAAGCCCGAAGATTAAACCACTCGTGTTTATATTTTTCAGCAACAAGCCTTTCTCTTTAAGAGGAGGGCTTTTTCTTGCCTGGATTGCACCAATCGCACTTATGTAACGTGGGTTTTGTAATCGATGCCAAGCACCGCCACCAAACGTGATTTTTGAACGCAGCGGTTATTTTAAAGCGAGAGTAAGCAGTGAGTATGACGATTCCGAGCTGCTACACGTGTGCGCAGACTCGTCGATGAGACGATCAGCCGCCAAAATCCTCCATCCTCACCTGGAGCCGCGAACAAACCATGATAGTTCACGCTTGCATTTGGACAATTTTGAGCGAGGTTAAATTAGTTCTTTGAAAGAACCTCCGTAACAACGGACAAAGTTCTTTCCGTAAAAACCTTTTCAGCGATATGCAGGCGCAGGATTCGTCCTCCGCCATTTATCATTCGCTATTTTCCAAAGGGGGTGTCACGGATTCGACCTTGTGTCGTAGTATGAGGCTGCATGTCGGAGATGATGGAGGCTCCGTATCAATCCATTACAAAATAATAATTGGCGAAGAACAATTCGCTCTTGCTGCTTAGTTCAGCAACGTTTCTACCCAGACACCTGCTAAGGGCTAGAGGCGTCGACCAGCAGGCATAGCTGATAAATTGGTTTCCGCTTATCAGTTGTAATTAGGAAGCCTGGAAACTGAAGAGCCCGCTTCGAGGCGCTCCAGTGACGACAATAAATTAAAAGCTAAGCATGTAGATGCCTTATACGAAAGCACGAGGGACGCGGGTTCGACTCCCGCCACCTCCACCATTTAAGCCTTGTATTTATGGGGGTATGGCCAAAAGTTGCAGATTCAAATCTGCAACTTTTTTTTATTATGGCCAAGCATAGATTCAAGATCACCCCGTTCACCAACAAGACCGGCAGTAAGGCCTTTCGGGTTTCCGGCACCCTGGATGGCAAGACCGTCCGTAAGAATTTCAAGACCCGGGATGCCGCTGTGGCATTTCGTCAAGAACTCGACATCGAGTATCTGAAGGATGAGTCCGAAGGCCAGACTGTCTGGACGACTCTGACGCATGATCAGAACCGTGAGGCGATCGCGGCGGTCAATCTCCTCAAGCGGTCGGGCTCGACGAAGCCTCTGACTTTTGCAGTGCGCTTTTTTTTGGACCATTACAAGGAAGCGGCCGAGTCGATGTCGGTCGCTGAGGCCGTCACCAAATACACCGACGAAAAGTCGAAGGAGTTCGATCGCGGTTTGATTTCGCGCCGTCAGGAACGTGCCATTCGGATCGAGATGGACAAGTTCTCCAGCTATTTCGGCGAGCGCATTGTCGGGGAAATCCAAGCGGACGAGATTCGCGAATACCTGGACGCTCCGCTGGGCCGTTCGAAGGCGGTGCCCTCCCTTAAGACATGGAATAACCGCCGGGGCTACTTGAGCACCTTCTTTAAATTCTGTCTCTCTAAGAAATATGTGGCTGAGGACATCATCCTCGAAGTGCCGAAGTTCAAAGTAAAGAAGGCTCGCGGGACCGCTGACACCCTGAGCGCGGAGGAAGCCACCGATTTCATGGAGTGGCTGGAAACTTACAAAGGTCCACAGAACAAAGACGGCACATTTTGGGGCAAGCCCGGCTGCATGGTGCCCTACTACGCATTGACCTTGTTCGCTGGAATCCGGCCCGACTGGAAGGATGGCGAAATCAAGAAACTGCAGGCGAAGGATTTTCGATTCGATACCGGCGTGATCATCATCGAGCCCGAGGCCTCGAAGGTGAACGAGAAGCGCACGATCAAGATGCAGCCCAACTTGGTGAAGTGGCTGGAGAAATACCCGATCGAGGAATACCCGATCATCCCTACTCGGCGCTTTCGTGACTTGTGGGTGGACGTGCGAGAGCAGCGCAAGCTTACGCATGACGTGATGCGCCACACCTTTATTTCAATGACGGTCGGAGCCTTCCGCTCGGTGGGCGATGCCTCGCTGCAGGCGGGTAATTCGGAGGCGGTGATCCGCAAGCACTACCTTGACCTCAAGAGCGTCGAGGAGGCAGATGCGTTTTGGAAGATCGTGCCGAAGGGTGAGACACTGCCCGAGTTGGAGAAGAAGGACGGGCGGTATGTGGTTACGAAGAAGCCTTAATTCTATTGTCGACAGCCTTCTAAAATACTGAAACTTTTGGGACAAATACTAATACAAATTTGTCCCAAAACAAAAATGGGGAAGCACTCAGACAGCATTGATAAAAAGGTTCTCAATCGAATCTCTTCCCATGGGAGAGGCTGGGTTTTTACGCCCAGTCACTTTGACGACTTAGCAGGCAGCTCAACGCTAACGACGATACTCAAGCGTCATAGCGATGCAGGCACCATCAGAAATCTCGCCCGTGGTCTCTACGACTACCCGAAGACCGACCCGCAACTAGGCCTCTTGCAACCGGCCGTCGATGACATTGCTCAGGCGCTCGCCGGGCGCGATGAGATCCGCTTGCAACCTTCTGGCGCGTATGCCGCCAACCTGTTAGGGCTCAGCACTCAAGTTCCGATGAAAGTTGTCTATCTCACGGATGGTCGCTCACGAATCGTGCAAGTAGGTAAACGCCAAATTATTCTGCGTAATACGACCCCAAAAAACATGGCGACCGCAGGCAAAATAAGTGGCCTGATCATTCAGGCATTGAAGGATCTAAGTAAAGATCGGGTGGATGATCACATCATCGATAAGCTCGACCGGAGGCTCGACGATGCCGCCCGCAAGCAACTCATGAAAGACATCCGAAGTGCACCTGCATGGATCGCCGATATCTTTCGCAAGCTGGCCACACCACAGAACGATAAAGCATGAACAGTTTCCTCTCACTCCCAGAAGAACGCCGTCGGTTAATCTGCGAGCAAGCAGGCGCCCAAACCGGACTATTCGACTCATCTGTCGAAAAGGATTTCTGGGTTTGCTGGACCTTGCGCAAACTGGTCGAGGTTACCTGAAATGGTCCACTTGAAAAGTTAGTCTGGATCCCTAGAAAGGACCAGAACATGAAAGGCAAAAGATACAGCACCGAAACGAAGATCCGCATTCTGCGTGAAGCAG